>VYKU01000003.1_pt1 | contig 208235 bp, 192 predicted proteins | sample 5114491 | NCBI WGS metagenome assembly VYKU01 (sample SAMN12291796, study PRJNA351875) | freshwater metagenome | isolation source: freshwater lake | place: USA: Michigan, Gull Lake | collected 2011-07-05 | reverse complement strand
GGCGGAGGTGGTGGGGGCGGCGGCGGAGGCGAAGGTTGGACAACACTTCCGCCGCCACCACCGCCACCGCCGGCGCAAGCCGTCAACAGCATGGAGTTTGTAGCAACTAAGACCAGAAACAAGACACGAAGCGTCATCAAATCGGGCCTCCAGCCCAAATTACTTTGCGTGACGCTAGCAGAATTACGTTTCGGGACTGTAAATTAGGCAGCTGACAAGAGTGTGAGAATAGATTGGCCATATCGACGGGCCTTGGCTTCACCAATCCCGGAGATCAACATCAAGGCCGACGACGTAGTTGGGCGCGCCAAAGCGACTTGGCGCAAGACCGTGTCATGGAACACCACATAGGGTGGGATACCGGCAGCACGCGCGGTTTCCAAACGCCACGCACGTAAAGAGCGATAGAGAGCCAAGGTCTCTGGGTCCAGATCATCATCCAAAGCCAGCTTAGCAACAGCACGCTTGCTGCCGCCTGCGTGGACCGGGTCTTCGCGGGTGAAGACGGGGGCTTCGCCCTTCAATACCGATCGTGCAAGGTCTGGACAAGCGATAGTGAGTATCGGAAAGCCATCACGATTCTGCTCGGCCAAAATACCATCAAACAGGAGTTGGTCTAACACCCGACGCCACGCGGTCTTATTAAGTCCCTTGCCAATGCCATAGGTCGTTCGCTCGGCAAAACGGGTCTCTAGCGTCCCGTCTGGTTCTGCTCCGATCAAATGGGAAATGATCCGGCCTCGCCCGAAACTCTCCTCACATCGGATAACTGCAGACAGCGCCATTTTCGCCCATTGGCTAGAATCATGGCCCATGCTCGGATTTGCACAGACATCGCATTGCCCACAATCTTGAACATCCGTCTCGCCGAAATAGCGCCGGACTCCGCCCCGCCGACAGGCAAGCCCGTCGAGGAAGCCATAGAGCTGATTGAGCTTGGAGCGCTGAACCTGCTTCACCTCATCAGGCGCGGGTGAGCCATCAATCCGTTCAGCCATGAAACGCCGATCTGAAAAGCCATAAAAGGCAATGCCTTCAGCTGGCAAGCCATCGCGCCCGGCCCGCCCGACTTCTTGCCAATAAGCTTCAATGCTTTTGGGTGGGTCTGCATGAATGACATAGCGGACATCTGGCTTATCAATGCCCATACCAAACGCGATAGTCGCCACCATCACAACGCCATCTTCTTCTTGAAAGCGGCGCAAATGCTCTGCCTTGAGATCAGACGGCATCTGGGCATGATAGGCCAGCGCATGAACACCCTTGTCGCGCAGACTGGCAGCCAGCTCTTCAGTTTCTTTGCGCGCCGTTACATAAATGATGCCGCATAGGCCTTGCCGCGCCAGAACCAGTTCCAGAATGCGGGCTGCTGTGCGGCTATCCTTGCGCCGTGTCGAAAGGATGAGATTTGGGCGATCAAAGCTCGCCACAAATTCAGGGGCGTGCGTCAAATGCAGCTGCCTGCGAATATCTTCGCGCGTGCGCACATCGGCTGTTGCAGTCACGGCCAAGCGCGGGACACCGGGAAAAGCCTCTTGCAAGGCACCGAGGCGGCGATAGTCCGGCCGGAAATCATGGCCCCATTGACTGACGCAATGGGCTTCATCCACCGCAACAAGCGAGATCGGATAGCGGCTTAACCGCTCGATCAAGGCCCCAGACGACAGACCTTCTGGCGACACATATAAAATATCGAGGCGGCCCGCCTCGAGAGCGGAAAACACCGCCTGCTTATCTTGCCAAGCCATACTCGAATCGAGGCGCGCCGCGCGAACCCCCGCTGCAAGCAAGGCTTCGACTTGGTCGGTCATCAAGGCAATTAAGGGCGAAACGACGATCCCAACCCCTTGCCGCAGCAGGGCCGGGATTTGATAGCACACGCTCTTGCCACCCCCTGTTGGCAGCACGGCCAAAGCGTCGCCTCCGGCAAGGATTTGGGCAACAACATCTGCTTGAAGGCCCCGAAACGCGCTATGTCCAAAGACGCGGGTAAGCGTTGCTTGCGCATCTGCCAAGTTCGGTTCTTGTGGGGGGAGCACTTTAGCCAGCATACCCCCTCATGAGGCGCTTCGGGCGGGTAGGCTAGCGTTTGGCACTGCGGGTGGCATCTTCGGCCAGCCGACTTTGAATCGTTTGCTTAGCCATTTCGATGTCGGCGCGGGATGCTGTTACTTCAAGCGGATATTGCCCCTCTGTTGCATTGCAAGTGATGAACGTCCCGTCTTGGAGGTCAAAGTGTCCGACACGAAACTCGAGCCATCTCAGGGCTACGCCCTTATCATCCACACCGCCCTTGTCTTCATAAGTCGCCATGTCGCCGCTGGTCCGGAATTCTTGACGGTCAATGATGGTATCGCCATTGCGATCCAAAGAAGCAAAAATTTCGCGATCACAGGGCACTTGCAGCTCAGTCTTAATCAGACGCCCATCTTGGTCCACATCCAGCTTGGCAAAAACATCTGGCGACGCGGCAAGTGCGCCCAACCCAACGAGGGACAGGGCAAGGCCGATGACAAGGGGCTTAAATCGGACGATGGACATGAGCACGCTCCTCTAAGAGACATGCCAACCTTTCCTGATTTGGTCGCCTTCACAAGACAATCAACCTTGAGTCAGACCTACCGTCCCAATTCCCGCATGGCCCGATCAAGACCTTGGATTGTCATCGGGAACATGCGGTCGCGCCCGATCACGTCGCGGATCAGGCTCACCGAAGGCGTATGGTCCCAGTGCCGCTCTGGCACGGGATTGATCCAGATGAGATGCGGGTAGACGTCTGAAACGCGCTTTAGCCAAGCAGCACCTGGCTCTTCATTCCAATGCTCCACGCTGCCGCCGGGATAAGTGATCTCATAGGGGCTCATCGTCGCATCACCAACAAAGACGACTTTGTAGTCAGCCGGAAATTTGTGCAGCACATCCCACGTCGGCAGCTTCTCTGCTGTGCGACGACGATTGTCTTTCCACACTTCCTCATAGACGCAGTTATGGAAGTAAAAATACTCCATATGCTTGAACTCGGTGCGGGCGGCGGAGAATAATTCCTCACACACTTTGATGTGGGCGTCCATCGAGCCACCGATATCAAAGAAGATCAGCACTTTGACGGTATTGCGTCGCTCAGGCCGCAGGACAACGTCGAGGTAGCCATTCTTTGCCGTGGTATCGATCGTGCTCTTGAGGTCGAGCTCTGACGGGGCCCCGTCGCGGGCCCAGCGACGCAGGCGGCGCAGCGCGACTTTGATATTGCGGGTGCCTAACTCAACCTGATCGTCGAGGTTTTTATATTCGCGCTTGTCCCAGACCTTGACCGCGCGACCGTGGCGGCCTTCCTTTTGGCCGATCCGCACGCCTTCGGGATTATAGCCATTGGCCCCAAAAGGTGAAGTCCCACCCGTGCCAATCCATTTATTGCCGCCCTCGTGCCGCTCTTTTTGCTCTTCAAGGCGCTTTTGCAGCGTCTCCATCAGCTTTTCCCAACCGCCAAGGCTCTCGATCTCCGCCTTCTCTTCCTCGGTGAGATATTTCTCGGTGAGCGCGCGAAGCCAATCCTCAGGGATCGCTGCGCCGAGCGCTTTGCTGGTCCTTTCCAAGCCCTTGAAGACATGACCAAAGACGCGGTCAAACTTATCGAGATTGCGCTCGTCCTTCACCAGTGCCGAGCGCGACAAATAGTAGAATTCCGTGATGTCACTCTCAATCACTTCCTTATCCATCGCTTCCATCAGAAGCAGATATTCCTTCAAACTGATAGGAACCTTGGCGTCGCGAAGTTCAGAAAAGAAGCGTTGGAACATGTGTGTTACCTGAGACATTTGTGATTTGTATCAGACTTTAGAGAACCCGACGCACTTGTCGAGTGCCCAACGCTTAGAAACATCGCGCAACTTTGCTCCCGAGGGAGCAAAACCCGCTTTAAGTGGGGATGGCACCCGAAAGTGGGATTTTTAGATAGTGCTTGCCGTCATCCTCTGCTGGGGGAAAGTGGCCTGCGCGCATGTTAACTTGCACCGAAGGCAGCAGGAGAATTGGTGGAGCCAATCCCTTGTCGCGGGTCTGGCGCATGGCTACAAAGTCAGCTTCGGTAACGCCGTCATGGATGTGAATATTGTCCGCCCGCTGGGTGGCGACATCGCTTTCCCAAGCATAATGATCCCTGCCAACGGCCTTATAGTCATGACACATCCAGAGTTTGGTCTCAGGCGGCAAGGCAAAGATTTTGTGGATTGACCGATACAAGGCAGCCGCATCGCCACCGGGGAAGTCACACCGCGCCGTGCCATAGTCTGGCATGAACAATGTATCGCCGACAAAGACATTTGTACCGATGTGGTAGGCAACACAGGCGGGCGTATGGCCAGGCATATGGATGACTTCAATCGTCTGTGTGCCAAACTGCAGGACCTGGCCATCGGTGGCCAAGACATCGAATTCCGCACCATTAAGGCTTAGATCATCTGCGTGAAACACTGGCCCAAAGGTGCGTTGCACTGTGTCGATGGCACTGCCGATCACAATTTGTGCGCCCGTCTGCGCCTTTAAGAATGGGGCCGAGCTCAAGTGGTCCGCATGGACATGTGTCTCCAGAATATAATCGATCATGGCACCTTGCTGTGCCGCGGCATCAAGGACGGCCTGCGCCGACCGTGTCGAGAGCGAACCGCCGCGATGATCATAGTCGAGAACAGGGTCGATGATGACCGCACGCGAGGTCTCTGGGTCAACAACCAAATAGGTAATGGTGAAGGTCGCTTCATCAAAAAATGCGGTGATGCGTGGATCAGACATGGCGTGTTCTCCGATTAAGTGAAAATCCTGCTTGACTATATATTAGTATCTGCTAAATTAGCAAGTGCTTATTTATAGAGTGAAATGCATGTCGACAGAAACCATATCGCAGCAGGAGCTAGAACGCGCCGCGGAAGAAATGGCTGCGCGGGCTGGAGAAGTTGCAAAACTGCTGAAGGCGATTGGCAATGAACGGCGCTTGCTGGTGCTGTGCCAATTGGTTGGCATGGGTGAGGCCAGCGCTGGAACGTTGGGCACCAAGATCGGCCTCGGCCAATCTGCAATGAGCCAGCACCTCGCCGTGATGCGCGAAGAGGGCCTTTTGTCGACCCGCCGCGAAGGCACAACGATCTTTTATGCCATCGCAGAACCCAAGCTCACGGAACTAATGGACACCCTTCATCGTCTGTATTGCAGCCCCAGTGCTGCGTGATCCACTTCTAACTTTAGGAGATAAAAATGACCCTCAAAACTGTTTCAATAGAAGAAGCAAAGCGTATGATCGCCGATGGTGCGCGCTTGGTTGACGTGCGTGAGGCCGACGAAGCAGCCCGCGAACGGATCGGATCGGCCAAGAACATCCCATTGTCAGGCTTAGGTGATACCCTGCCACTGGGCGGCGACAATGCGATCATTTTTCATTGCAAAGCGGGCAATAGAACATTGGCAAACGCTGGCCGTTTAGCCTCAGCATCAACGTGTGAGGCCTATGCGCTCGAAGGCGGCATTGAGGCCTGGAAAGCCGCAGGCCTGCCTGTCGTCACAGATCGCAGCCAGCCGATCGAGATCATGCGGCAAGTCCAAATTTTAGCGGGCAGCTTAGTGCTCTTAGGCGTCATTCTGGGTACCTTTGTTCATCCGGGGTTCTACGGCCTCTCAGCCTTTATCGGTGCAGGCCTAACCTTTGCCGGCACAACAGGCTGGTGCGGGATGGCAAAGATGCTGGCGTTTCTGCCTTGGAATCGGCCCCAAGCACCTTTGCCCGTAAAGGCTTAGCCAGGCCATGGAAGCCGTCACCATCATTGCTGCCTTGGGCTCCGGCCTGCTTATCGGTGCCATTTTGGGCTTGATTGGTGGAGGCGGCTCTATCCTTGCTGTACCCCTATTGATCTATGTCGTCGGTGTCGTGGATCCGCATACGGCTATAGGAACGGGCGCCGTCTCAGTTGCAGCTAATGCGCTTTTGGGCCTTTGGGCACATGGCAGGGCTAAGAATGTGAAGTGGCGATGTGCCTTTATGTTTTCGGCAGCGGGCATTCTAGGCGCGATCGTGGGCAGTATGATTGGCAAGGCAATAGATGGTCAGAAGCTACTCACTCTGTTCGGCTTTGTGATGATCGCAGTCGGCATTTTGGCTGCCCGCAAACCAACCCGTATCGAGGCCCCTGATGTTCGGCTGTCCATGGCAAGTGCCCCCATCCTGCTCCCGCGCTTGATTGCCAGCGGTACAGGCGTTGGGTTGGCGTCAGGTTTTTTTGGGATTGGCGGCGGGTTTCTGATCGTGCCTGGCCTCATGTGGGCCACCAGCATGCCGATGAGCATTGCCGTGGGCACATCCCTCGTGGGCGTAGCTGCCTTTGGCGCGGCAACAACTGCCAGCTACGCGCTGTCGGGGCTTGTTAACTGGCCGGTCGCAGGACTGATGATCGCTGGCGGCCTATTGGGCAGCACAATCGGGACTTGGGCAAGCCAATCCTTAAGCACCCAAAAGCGTGCGCTCGCGCTTGTCTTTGCAGCCGTCGTCGTTCTGGTCGGCGTATGGATCGTTTGGACGGGGTTGGCTAAGCTTTAGCCACCCAACCCAGTCGTTGACCATTTACCCCCGGCTTTCACGCCGCGCCAAAAATGCCAGACGCTCAAACAAGGCAACATCCTGCTCGTTCTTCAGAAGAGCACCATGCAAGGGCGGGATCAGCTTTGACGGATCCTTTTGCTTGATGGCGTCGAGGTCAATATCGTCTGTGACCAAAAGCTTGAGCCAATCAAGCAATTCTGAAGTGGACGGCTTTTTCTTCAAACCGGGCACTTTGCGCATGTCATAGAAGCTGGCCAAGGCATTTGCGATCAAGCGTTTCTTGATACCGGGGAAGTGAACGTCCACGATGGCTTGCATCGTGTCTTCGTCTGGGAATTTGATATAGTGGAAGAAGCAGCGACGCAGGAAAGCGTCTGGCAATTCCTTCTCATTGTTCGAGGTGATGATCACGATGGGGCGCTCTATCGCCTTAATCGTCTCACCGGTTTCATAGACGTGGAACTCCATCCGATCCAATTCTTGCAAAAGGTCGTTTGGAAATTCGATGTCGGCCTTATCAATCTCGTCGATCAACAGAACGCAGCGGCCCTTATGTTCGAAGGCCTCCCACATCTTGCCCTTTTTGATGTAGTTCTTGACGTCCTTAACGCGCTCATCACCCAATTGGCTGTCGCGTAGGCGGGTCACTGCATCATACTCGTAAAGACCTTGCACGGCCTTTGTGGTCGATTTGATGTGCCACTCAAGCAACGGCATGCCCAAGGCCTTTGCCACTTCAATTGCCAAGACCGTCTTGCCGGTTCCCGGCTCACCCTTGATCAGCAAGGGACGCTCCAATTTGATGGCCGCATTAACCGCGACTTTCAAATCATCTGTCGCCACATAATTCTTTGAGCCCTCAAACCGCATCCCTAGCACTCCTGACCATCTTGTTTTTGTCACGTTGGCGACAGGCTAACAGGCATGGGGTGGTTGGAGCAAGTGCTGTTTGCCGAGCGTAGATGAAGTTAGATGTGCCTGTTTTTTAGGCAGCCCTGCGCAAGACACACTCAGTCCGCTTGACAGAAAGCGCGCTCGCCCGTGGAGTGCGGTCGCACAAGGGGAAACACCATGGCGCGCGCGCCTGACAAAGTAAGTGATATGGCCGCGCCACCGCGCCCCGGCCAAGAAGGGCCTTTTGCAGGCTATCAGTTGGGGGCTGCCTATGATGAAATGTTTGACGCCAAGGGCGACCCACGTCCCGGTTGGGCTGGTCTCTACAGCCGCTTAAGCCAAGCTACGCCGCAAAGCTTGCGCGATCTACAAGCCAATATTGACCGCACCTTTATGGCCCAAGGTGTGACGTTCACCGTCTATGGCCACGAAGATTCGACGGAAAAAATCATCCCAACCGATATTCTACCCCGCATTATTCCGGCGGCAGAGTGGGACAAGTTAGAGCGCGGCTTTAAGCAAAGGCTAGAAGCCCTAAACCTATTCTTGGCCGATATTTATGGTGACCAAGCCATTATCAATAATGGCTATGTGCCGCGGGACTTGATTCTTGGCTCCTCCAATTATCGTCGAGAAATGCTGGGCGTCGAGGTACCCCATGGCGCCTATGTCAACATCTGCGGCACCGACGTGATCCGCCGCGAAGATGGTGCCTATGTTGTCCTAGAAGACAATCTTCGCGTCCCTTCCGGTGTCTCCTATATGCTGTCCAACCGCGATGCGGTCAAACGTGCCTTCCCAGACCTGTATCGTGCGGCGCGCGTGCGGCCGGTTGAGACCTATCCCGATGATCTTTTAGCTATGCTGAAGAGCTTGGCGAGTGAATATCAACCAGACCCCACGGTCGTGGTGCTGACACCTGGCGTCTTCAACTCTGCTTACTTCGAGCATGCCTTTTTGGCGCGCCTGATGGGAACACCCTTGGTCGAAGGGCGCGACTTAGCCATCCATGACAATGTCGTTTACATGCGCACGACGTCAGGCCTGAAGCGGGTGGACGTGATTTATCGCCGCGTCGATGATGCCTTTGTGGATCCCTTAGCGTTTAGACCCGATTCCACGCTTGGGGTCGCAGGTTTGATGAATGCCTATCGCGCGGGCAATGTCGTGATCGCCAATGCGCCTGGTGCCGGAGTTGCTGATGACAAAGCGGTCTATGCTTACACCCCGCAAATCATCAAACATTATCTCGATCAAGATCCGATCATTGATATCGTGGAGACTTTCTTATGCCGTGAGAAGAGCCAGATGTCGCACGTTTTGGCCAATCTCGACAAATTGGTGGTCAAAGCGGTTGGCGAGAGTGGCGGCTATGGCATGTTGATCGGACCCCACGCCACAAAAGCGCAAATTGAGGAGTTTGCCGCCAAAATCAAAGCAGACCCCGATAATTATATCGCCCAGCCAACGATCTCGCTCTCAACCGCACCGACTTATATTGATAGCGCTGTTGAAACCCGTCACGTCGATCTGCGCCCTTTCATCCTGTGTGGCGCAAAGATGACCCTAACCCCAGGGGCCCTGACACGCGTGGCTTTGCGCAAGGGCTCGCTGGTGGTGAATTCGAGCCAAGGCGGCGGCTCTAAAGATACTTGGGTTCTATCAGGTCCAAGTGATGGGCGGGCACGGACATGATGTTATCGCGCGTTGCAGATAGTTTTTATTGGATCGGCCGCTACACAGAACGAGCCGAACATGCCTGTCGGGTGCTTCAAATCACCCTAACTGCTGGGCTTGAGGCCGGGGCAGAAGAAGCTGAAATGACAACAGAGCGCGCCATGCGGGCCTTGGGGGCCGCCCCTATGGCTGCGCGCATGGACGCCTTAGAAGAAGCCCGCCTCCTGACCTTCGGTGGCAAGGGCGACCTTTCGTCGATCCATACTGCGGTCTTCGCAGCGCGGGAAAACGCCCGCCAAGTTCGCGATCAAATCACCACCGAAATGTGGGAGCGTCTAAACCGGCTCTATTTCCGGGTGCGGGAGACCGCAACGAAACGAAACTTCGGTCAAATTTCCGCTGGCTTCTTCGAAGACACGATCAATGACTTGCATGCTTTCAAAGGCATTGTTTCTGGCACCATGAGCCATGGCGAGGGGTTTCACTTCTTGTCGATGGGCCGCACAGTCGAACGCGCACAGTTGATAGTCCGTTTGCTCGACCTGCACTTTGGCGAGAAGCAAGCTGCCATTGGCGATTTTGGCTGGGTCCAGTTGCTACGGATGTGTTGCGGTCTTGAACCTTATCTGCGCGTGAAGACGGCTACCTTTCGGCGCGATCAGATTGCCGATTTTTTGGTGCTAGACCCCTATTTCCCGCGCTCCTTGCGCTTTTGCGCCAATACGATTGCCCAACATATCGATGCGGTTGGTGCGCTGGCCGATGAGCGTGCGCGCGAAACTTGTACGCGCCTGTCTGGCCGTTTGGCAGCACGGCTGAACTTCGCAGTCCTAGATGAAGTTACAGGCAAAAATGGCCAAGCCTTCATCGCCCAAGTCGCAGACGATTGTATTGCCATCTCTGAGGCCGTTCACGCGGCCTTTATCAGCTATTCCTTGGCAGACAGACTGCCTGGCACCAGCACTTTGGGAGTGCGTTGATGCGCCTCGAGATCACGCACGAGACTCGCTATATCTATTCGGCACCTGTCCGTGAAAGCGTGATGGAATTGTGGTTGCAGCCTCTGACCTTGCCCATGCAGCGCCTAGTCGGGTTTGATATTGTGACCGAGCCCCGCGCCAAGATGATGACATATCGAGATTGGCTCGGGAATATCGTCTATCATTTTGACGTCCCAGCGAAACATACCGAGCTGATTATTCGCTCTCGGGCTATGGTCGAGACCTATGAACGGACCGAGCCCCTGCCCGTGAAGGTTGATCCCGGCGCGTGGGCTCATTTGCGCAGCGATGAAGTGCGTAGCCGTTATTATGACATGATGCGTCCTTCGACGTTTGTGGACGGATCTGGCCATTTGGAAACCTTCATGCGCGAACGGGACCTGCTTGTGCTGCCACCAGACCCACTGACAGGCCTTCGCGTCCTCAACAAGGAGATCTATGGAGCCTTTGACTATGTGCCAGGATTTACGGCAGCCGATAGCCCGATTGATGCGGCACTGGAGCACCGCAAAGGCGTGTGCCAAGACTTCGCCCACATCATGTTGGCGGTGGCCCGCCATTGGGGCGTGCCATCGCGCTATGTTTCGGGCTATCTTGCCAGAACGGAACAGGACACACAAATACGCTCGGTGCCAGACGCGTCGCATGCGTGGGTTGAATGCTATCTACCCGAACAAGGTTGGGTTGGATTTGACCCAACTAATGACATGCTGGCAAATGAGCGCCATGTCGTGGTCGCGTACGGTCGTGACTATGCTGATGTACCCCCGACTCGGGGCGTTTTGAAGGGCGACGCGGATAGCTTACTGGAAGTGGATGTGCATGTTCGCCAAGCAGAGCGCCTCTCCCTAGACAGTGACTTCCTAAAAGTTGTCCGCTCGCCAAGGTCACGGCCAGACCAATTGAGTGCCGCGACCAAGCCCCCAAGGGCCATTGCGTTGGAAATGCAGCACCAAATGGAGCAGCAGCAGCAATAATTTGCAGTAACCAGCTACCAAGGCGAAGTCACCTGATTGAACTGGCATCCAGCGTGTTAAAATATGCTTGCGATTCAAGGTGGCATTGCGACCAATACGCGCCTGGGGTGAAATCCAAAGCGTGCCCTTGGCGTTGCGCTGGTGCGCACTTTCCCCAATCCGCGCAGCCGGTCAAAATTTTATGCTACTATAATCAATGCGATAAATTTTCTGAGCCTCAACGATTTGTCAAAGACTTTTGACGAATTCCCCAATTAGGTTACCAAAAGTTATATCATTTCTGAACGGAAAATGAATAAGGGCAATAGGGCCGATTCTCCAGATAATAGAATCCGGACGGTACCTACTGATTACTTAATTCAAATAATGATTTCGAATGAAACACAGGAAAATACCTAATTGGTAATGTTCTCCTGTGGTAACTAATGCAAATAAGGCCTTTTCATGTGCGCGACGCAATGTAAAAGCTAAAACACGAATTTTAAAGGTGGAGGATTTTGTATGCCACAAGGGAAATTGAATACCCGGCCGGCGGTCGCAGCTCAGGATCGATCTGAGCGAATTCTTATCGAAGCGACGAGATTATTCACTGAAAATGGTTACGCAGGCACCAGAATGTCTGACATTGCCTCAGCAATTGGCGTAACAAAGCCTATTGTCTATCGCTACTTTGACTCAAAGCAGGTATTGTTTGAAGCATTGGTGAGGCGGGTCCTTGCCGACCAAATCGAAGGCGCATGCCGTTTAATCGACGAACATCGCGGCCCCACAAAGCCTTTGTTGAACCAATTGGTCCGGGACGCTCGGATTGCTTTAAGCGCCCCCGGTGCCTTGGCGCCTTGGCGCATTGCGGTGGGCGAAGCCGACCGCTTCCCAGATTTGGCCGCTTTTTTGCGCCATGGGTTTATCGACCCAGTTGAAGCATCTATCCGGAATCTATTTGAGCGCTCTCTGGCCGCCAAGGAAACCCAAGGCACAGATGCCGCTACCCTGACACGATTATTCTGCGCGCCGGTGGCGGCAGTAGCGATGATGATGGCAACTTTTGGCGAAGCTGAAGAAGCCCAGTTTGATGTTGACGCTTTCCTCGCAGCCCATGTCGAAGGGTTCTGGAAGGGCTGGGCCGTTAAGCCCTAAAGCTTAGCGTCCCAAGCGACGCTCCCAATGTTTGGCAAGGCGTAGATAGCGATAGTAGGCGTAATTCATGGCGGTCATAAAACCATAGAGACCACGCACAAAATGTCGCCTCGCAAAATAGGCCTTTAAAAAAGCGAGTGGGAATTCCGCCACTAAACGCGCAGCTCCGATCTTGCGGCCCTTCTTGTCTAAATCATCGGCCTGCATGTCGGCATAGGCATTCAGCTTGATCAATTCATGACCAAGCGAACGGATCGAGCGATGTTCAATCACTCCGTTCAAACGATGGACGGGCGTTCCCTTAACCAAATCTACTCGGTCATGCACTGGCGAGGGTGAGTAGCGCCCAACCTGTTTATGATAGAGGCGAACCGGGCTTAGCCGAAAGGCCCAAGCATGCGGGCGCGCCTCACCGGGAAACATCTCGACGATATCGGTTTCATACCCGCACGGCGACACATCCGGCCGACCAAGGGCTGCTTCGATGGAGGCCGCCAGCTCTGACGTTACAACTTCGTCAGCATCAATATTCAACATCCAATCATGGCGACACTGATCTTCACCGACTTGCTTTTGTAGGCCATAGCCCGGCCAAGGATTAAAGATGACACGGGCACCCAAACGCTCTGCTAACTCTTGCGTCCCATCGGTCGAGCCGGAATCGACCACCACAATATCATTCGATAAGCCCTTCACAGATTCAAGCGTTGGCCCAAGACGATCCACTTCATTCTTGGTGATGACAAAGATCGATAGGGGCAATGACATTGCGCGATTCCTTCAAGGTACCCTTCCCTAGCAGAGCCCACGCGTGCCCGTCGAGATGGAGGGCTTGAGTTGGCAACGCAAGCGGACCACAAACTGACACCCAGCCCTCGCTTCGGACAAGCTATCGCCCTACATAGTGGGCATGAGTGAAGATCGTGAGCGCAATCGATTAAGTGGCCGGCTCAGCCGGGTCGCCCGTGTTGGGGTGAACATGGGCGCAGCTGCAGCCACCTTTGGAGCCCAAAGGCTGGCTGGCGGCAATGATGCCGACAAGACGATAGCTATTGCACTCCGCCAAGCCCTCGGAAAGACCCGAGGGCCATTGATGAAAGTGGCCCAGATATTGGCCACCATTCCCGACTTCTTGCCCCCTGAATACGCTGAAGAGCTTGCATCTCTTCAGTCCGATGCTCCCTCGATGGGCTGGCCCTTTGTCAAACGGCGGATGCGCGCCGAATTGGGGCCCGATTGGGAGAACCGTTTTGCGAGCTTTGAGCGCGAAGCAGCGCACGCGGCCTCGCTTGGCCAAGTCCATCGCGCGACGCTCCATGATGGCCGCTTGGTCGCGTGCAAATTGCAATATCCAGACATGGCGAGTGCGGTTGAGTCCGATGTTTCACAACTCAAGTCGCTGTTAGGTCTATTTCGAACTTTTGAGAAATCCCTTGACCCGAGTGAGGCAGTCGAGGAAGTCACGGACCGTTTGCGCGAAGAGCTCGATTACACGCGCGAACGCCAACATATGCGGCTTTATGGCAATCTATTGGCCGCTCAAACGGACATCACTTGCCCAGAGCCGATCGACGACCTGTCAACTGGCCGGCTTTTGACCATGACTTGGCTCGACGGCGCACCGCTTTTGACCTTTAAAGATGCGCCGCAGGAAGAGCGTGACCGCATCGCGACTTTATTGTTCAAAGCTTGGTGGGTGCCGATGATGGCAACAGGGGTTATCCACGGTGACCCTCATTTAGGTAATTATTCGCTGACCCCCAGCGCCGACCGGCTCAATCTCTTGGACTTTGGCTGCGTGCGGATATTCCCGCCGCGCTTTGTCGCTGGCGTCGTGCAGCTTTATCTTTCGCTGGAGCGCGATGACTTTGATGGCACCATGGCCGCTTATGAAATCTGGGGCTTTAAAGGACTGACGCGGAAACTCGCAGAAGTCCTAAATTTGTGGGCTCGGTTTATTTATGCGCCCCTTCTCGACAATCGCGTACGCACCGTCGCCGACGGCGTAGCGCCCGGCGATTATGGGCGCAAAGAAGCTTTTGAAGTGCGCAATTTGCTGAAGGAACATGGCCCCGTGACCATCCCACGTGAGTTTGTTTTCATGGACCGCGCGGCCATTGGTTTGGGTGCCGCTTATCTGCATTTGGGTGCCAAGCTGAATTTCTATGATTTGTTTCAGAACTCCATCGCTGGCTTTAACGAGGCCGCGCTTGGTGCGCGACAAGATCAGGCTTTGCAACGGGTCGGCTTGCGCTGAAATCTTAGCGGCTCTTGACGTTAGGTCACGGCTTGCTCAACTGCCCGCCTTAGGCCAAGTCGAGATTATGACCGAGGCTAGCCCCAATAATCTTGTTCGTTCTGAACTTTCTTCCGTACCAGAAGTCTCCGAAGGCAGCCGCGACAAGGGCCCGTTGGAAGCGTATGGCGGTGAACGCCCAACTTATCCCGCTTGGGCATTGGACGCGATCGCGCATGCGCCAGAAATCAAGAACTTCCACGTCGAAGGGGCAAAGTTAGAGTTGCTGATGTGGGGCACAATTGGCCAACCAGGTGTGTTGCTTTTGCATGGCAATGGCGCACATGCGGGCTGGTGGAGTTTTATCGCGCCATTTCTGGCTAAGTCAGGGTATCGCGTTGCTGCCCTGTCCTTTTCTGGCATGGGTGGGTCAGACTGGCGTGAAACCTATACGATGGACTTGTTCGCCGACGAAGTTTTAGGGGCCTGCGATCAGGCAGGCCTTGCCGCAAGTGGTCAAGCCCCAGTCATTGTGGCCCATTCTTTTGGAGGCGTGCCTGCAATCTATACGGCGCTGAAGGCCGCCGACCACGTAGGCGGGCTTATCTTGCTCGACAGCCCGATCGAGCCGCCCGGTGAGGAATGGAAAGGCCCGCCCAAACGGACCGCCCCAAATCGGGTCTATGCCACGCTGAATGAGGGTTTAGCCCGTTTTCGTCTGGCCCCACCGCAAACTTGCGAAAACCACTGGGCATTGGACCATATCGCACGGGGCTCGTTGAAACAGGTCGAAGGCGGCTGGACGTGGCAGTTTGACCCATTCTTATGGAACAGCTTCTCACCAATGATCATGTCTGAGCGCGCCAGCCACCTTCAGGTTCCGACCATTGTCGTGCGAGGCGGTAACTCATTTTTGATGGAAGACCGTATCTTCAACTATATGAAGACGATTTTCCCTGCAGGCACAGGCTTTGTGACCATTCCAGAAGCGCAGCATCATCTGCTGTTAGACCAGCCATTGGCAACCATTGCCGCATTGGAATCCAGTTTGGCTGGCATCTGTATCTTGCCTAAGACCCCAATGCGCGGCTAAGAGGGGCGTAACGGAGAGTTCAAATGGCCAGCCACGACGATCACTATTCCCACGGCGAAATGGAAATCGCAGAGCAATCTGCGATGTATCAGTCGTTTTTAGTTGCAACCCAATGGGGCTGTGTCCTGATTGCGGCCATGGTGGCTTGTATGGCACTGATCTGGGGCGCTGATGTGCCTTGGCTGCAAGCTGTTTTGGGCTGCGGTGCTTTAGCGGTTGTAGCGGGCCTTGGTATGAAGATGGGTGGGTCTTTCACCATCACAGCCGTGGTGATCACCGTCATCGGTTTGATTGCCGGTGGCATCTCTACCGTTGTAGGCATGTTCATATAAAGCGGCTTGCGAGCCGCACGGCCAATCGCACGGATAGGCTCGGGGGTCACTTAAAGGCCCCATTCCAATGCAGGTTAAACACTGGCGTTTTGACCAGAACCGGTTTTAAGTCATGACCGAACCCATGGAGCCGTGTGTTGGCCAAAGTACAGATTGAAATAAATGGACGCAGATATGCGATTGGCTGTGATGAAGGCCAAGAAGATCATGTCTTGCGCTTGGCCCGCTATTTCGATGAGCATGTTAAACGCCTAGCGAGTTCTGTCGGGCAAATCGGTGACCAACGACTTTTCTTAATGGGTGCTTTGATCGTCGCTGACGAGATGTACGATTTGAAAGTGCGTCTCGACAAAGCTGAAGCCGAAATTGCACGTTTGAGTGACGTTCGGGCACAAGCTGCCCAAGCCGCTCTTGATCCAGCACCGGTTACAGCCTTAGATGGCGCGGCTGGGCGCCTTGAGGCGTTGGCAGCGCGGTTAGAGCAAGCCTGAACCATCTGGGCCCATTGCTTCACGCAACAAGCTATCACCGGCAGCTTCTTCCAGAATATTCTCGAGCGCCTGCCCATTGACGGGGACTTTGCCGATTTCTAGCATCAGTGGCACCGCAAAGGGCGAAATTCGGTCGAGCTTTTGATGGCGGACTTGGCCTGCAATACGTTCCAGACATTCCGACAGCCGCCTAATGTCCAAAAGCCCCTCACCAGCTTCATAGCGCGCAGCCTCCAACAAAATATGGTCTGGCTGGTGGCGGCGCAATACATCAAAAATCAAATCCGACGAAAAGGTAACTTGCCGGCCGGTTTTGGTCTTACCGATTTGGTTTTGCTCAATCAGACCAGCGATAACTGCGCAGGTGCGGAACGTCCGCTTCATCAAGACGCTTTCTTCCAGCCATTCCTCCAGATCATCACCCAACATATCTTGATCTAGCAACTGGTTCATATCTACGCGGGCCATATCCTTCTGCCCCCAAACCGATATGGCATAGTCATTGGCAACAAAACCCAGCGGATCAAGGCCCAGCCGCTCTAGTCGGCGGGTCAACAACATGCCGAGCGTTTGATGGGCTAAGCGGCCCTCAAACGGATAGCACGCGAGATGGAAGCGATTACCGCGTGGAAATGTTTCCACCAAGATTTCCTTCTCCTGGGGGATAATCGAGAAGTAACTTTGCATCTGCAGCCATTCTTGCAACTGCGGATGCAAGGTCGGCCAATAGCTTTTGTTGGCGATCATGGTGCGTACACGGCCAGCTAAATAGGTCGAGAGCGGGAATTTGCCGCCTGCCCATGACGGAACTTTTGGTGATTGGTCATGTGCTTTGCTGACCAGACAGTCTGTCCCGGAGACCCCTTCAAAGCGCCAGACCTCGCCCGCAAACAAGAAGGTATCGCGGGGCGACAAGCCATCTACAAAATACTCCTCAATCTCACCAACCACTCGGCCACCCACAAAAGTATTGCCGCCCGTTGGCGTACCTGGTCGGCGAGAGCGGTTGGCAGAGACTTGGCGGACCTTCAAGACAGGCTCTGCCACAATTGACCCTACATTCATGCGCCAAGCCCGTGCGGCCTCACGATTGCGGCATAAAAGGCGGCCCTGCCCGTCGCGGATTAATCGGGCAAATCGTTCATAGGTTTTAAGGGCATAGCCGCCATCGGTGACAAAGCCCAATACCCGATCAAATTGTTCGCGCGGCAACAGATGGTAAGGTCCTGCGGAAGTGACCTCTGCGAAGAGGTCATCGGGTTGAAACGGGCCTCCGACAGCACAGCCCATGATATGTTGCGCAAGTATATCAATCGCGCCGCGTCTGGGAACAGGACCATCAAGGTGCTGCGCCAAGACCGCATCGCGGGCAGCTTGGCACTCGAGCATTTCAAACCGATTGGTTGGCACCAGAACTGCCTTGGAGACTTCATCAAGCCGGTGATTGGACCGACCGATCCGCTGAATCAGACGAGAGGAGCCCTTTGGGGCTCCCATTTGGATCACGAGATCAACATTGCCCCAATCAATCCCAAGATCGAGCGTTGACGTGCAAACGATGGCGCGCAGACGGCCTTGCGCCATGGCTTCTTCTACTTTCCGACGCTGCGCCACATCGAGTGAGCCATGATGCAGCGCGATCGGAAGATTGGCCTCGTTGATCTTCCACAGTTCCTGGAAGGCAAGTTCGGCCTGAAAGCGGGTGTTCACAAAGACTAAAGCCATCTGGGTTTGTTCAATCGCCTGATAGACCTCTTGCATGGCATGACGGCCCGTATGCCCGGCCCAAGGAATGCGTTCCTCAGACAAGAGCATCGAGATATCGGGTGCCACGCCCTTTGGCCCGCGCACAATGCGGGCAAAGTGGGCCTCAGAGCTGGCCTGCGGCGCAATCCATTGGGCTAAGGCCACTTCATCAGCGACGGTGGCAGACAGGCCCGTACGGCGCGCTGACGGGGCAAAGCGCTGCAAGGCAGCCATCCCTAACGCCAAGAGATCCCCGCGCTTGGTTGGTGCTAGAGCATGAGCCTCGTCAATGATAATTCGCTTGAGCCCCTGAAACAGATTGGCCGCATCTGGCATGCCGACAAATAGGGCGACTTGCTCTGGGGTCGTCAGCAAGAGGTCAGGAGGATCATAGCGCTGGCGCTGTCGTTTCGTGGTCGGTGTGTCACCCGTCCGCGTCTCCACACGGATAGGCAATCCCATCTCGCCAATCGGGGTCATCAAATTACGCTCAACATCCACTGCCAAGGCCTTGAGTGGCGAGATATAAAGCGTGTGGAGACCTCGCGGCTGTTTGAAAGGCTCGGCAAGTTCAATCAGGCTGGGCAAAAAGCCCGCCAAAGTTTTGCCAGCCCCTGTGGGTGCGATCAGGAGGCTATGCTCCCCAGCTTGATCGGTAGCCAAAAGTTCAAGCTGATGGGCGCGTGGTGCCCAGTTACGTCCCGTGAACCAAGTCTGAAAGGCTGCAGGCAGCGCGGTGGCACTCATGGCTTGGTGTGGGGCTCCTCGCCGTCAGACGACTTCCGCCCCATGGCCAAAATCTGCCCGAGGACTGAGTTTGTTTGTACGGGGCCAAAGCCCACTTTGTCTTCGCGCGGAACTGCGGGGCGCCGCGCGGTGCGCCACAAGACCCAAGGTACCATGATGGCGGAGACCACCCCTGCTTGCCAGAAGATTGAAAGCGCGCTGCCCGTCACCTCAACCAACAGGCCGCCGATGGCCGGACCAATGATGGTTCCCGCTGCCCAAACAAACAAAAGACCAGAGCTTGCTGCAGCCAGCTCAGCTCTGGGTGTGCGGTCCCCCAAATGGGCAACCGCAATACCGTAGTAGGACAAAGCCCCTGCCCCCCATATGCCAAACAGGATTGTATTGAAGGTGAGCGAAAGCTCCGCACCTATCGTGGCCAGAATAAAGGCCGCTAGGGCTGGAACGCCAATCAGTATGGCTAGGACGATGCGTCGGTCCATATGGTCGGACAATCTACCGGCATGCCATTGCACCAAAAGCGAGCCAATCCAAGCGGCGGCTTGGAACGTCGCTGCGGCCTGCGGCCCGCCCCGCTCGCTGGCATAGAGAGGCGCTAGCGACAAAACAGCGCCATTGACCAGCCCAGAGCCGACGGCGGCAACAAAGGCGGCCGGCGCAAGCTTAAACAGTCGCGATGGCAACATCCGCAACACTGTTGCGGGCGGTGGCGGACTGGTATCGGCGATGGAGATCGGCACCAAGGACAGCGCCAGAAAGGCCGCTGCGGCCATAATTGGCCCAGGCGCATTCGGCTCTGGATGGGTAAAGCCAATAATGAAAGGCCCGGATACGAGGCCCAGCTTGGTGCACAGCATGTAAAAGCCAGTTACATCGCCGCGCCGCGCATTGGGGATGGCAGACGCCATCCAGCCCTCCGCTGCCGCAAACATCACCGCAATCGCTGCCCCCGCCAGCAAGCGGCTGATCGCCCAGGCCCAAGCAGAATCACTCGCATAAAGCAGAAGTGTGGTCACACAGGCGATGGATGCGGCAGCGGCATAGCTGCGAATGGCCCCGATGGCGCGCAACATAATTGGGGCAAACCAAGCCCCAGCCAAAAAGCCAAGACCATAAGCGGAAGCGACCAAGCCAATTTGACTGCCGCTAAACTGAAGTGCCTGCATCTGAAGCGGCAGCCAAACACTTAAAAGACCACCTGCAATCTGCAACAGCGTTTGCCCCCCAATCAGTGAGGCAACATCACGCATCGGATTTCCCCTTGGGGTTCCTGACGGCAGGGAGACTGGATCGCTCATGGGCCAAGGATAGGCCGGGATGGCGCATAGAGCCAGAATGTTTCCGCATCGCGACCAAGCTTTGTTCACATCCTAGCAAGGTAGGTTCTGGCAGACTGGGCCTTGGAGTTAACTGATGCGTTCGTCTCAATCTAAGCCTAAACCTTTGGCCTCTCTGGCCACGCTTTTAACCGCCTTGCTGGTGACCATCTTGTTCGGCGCCTCTGCAGAGGCAAAGCCAAAAAAGCCTGCGGGCCTGCGGGGTGGTGCTGCTGCAAGTGCGACACTGGCTAACTCGGCGCAAGCTTGGTTGGGTCAGTCGGTCTGGCGGGCAACCTCGTGTGATCAGAAAGAAAATTTCCAGACCTTTAGTTTCACCGCATCGCCACAAGTGGAAGTGGGATCTGGCAAAAAGGGCGATGGTGAAAAACTAGAGTTGCTGCGCGTCGGTACGAGCGCCGAGGGCCTGATTGAGATCGAGACCCGGGTCTGTGCGCCGGTTGGCTGTAACCAGACCGTTGAGCGTTATAAAAAGACTGGTCCAAACCAGATGCAGGAATGGCACTTTGAAGGCCGCCTGCCGGAGCATCAGCCCTATGTGTTGGTTCGTGACGGCCAAGCCGTCGATGGCTCCGGACCCGGTCGTATATTTAACCGATGCCCGAACTAAGGGCGTGTCTGACCTGAGCCGCGCACAACATATTTGTAAGTCGTCAGCCCTTCAGCCCCAACAGGCCCGCGGGCATGCAAACGTCCTGTCCCGATGCCAATCTCGCCGCCAAAACCAAACTCACCACCATCGGCGTATTGGGTAGAGGCATTGACCAGAACGATGGCACTATCAACTTCATGTAAGAAGCGTTCAGCCGCAGCCTGATCCTCCGTCACAATGGAATCTGTATGGCCGGAGCCATAGCGCGCGATGTGAGCGACGGCCGCTTCAATCCCAGGCACTGCAGCGATAGACAAGATAGGCGCGAGATATTCGGTACGCCAATCTTCTTCTGTTGCCTCTGCCATCGGCACGATGGCTCGTGCCGCAGCATCCCCGCGCAGTTCACAGCCTTTTTCCATCAGAGCGGCCGCAATCTTTGGCAGAAGCGTCGGAGCAATCGCTTGGTCGATCAAAAGCGTCTCCGTCGAGCCACACACGCCCGTGCGACGCATTTTGGCATTAACGGTTAAGGCGACAGCCTTTTCAGGATCGGCGGCCGCGTGCACATAGGTGTGGCAAATGCCTTCCAAATGGCTCAACACGGGCACGCGGGCCTCTGCTTGCACGCGCGCGACGAGGCTTTTGCCGCCACGAGGGATGATCATGTCGATGGAGCCATTGAGGCCTGACAGCATCGCCCCCACGGCGGCCCGGTCGGTCGTGCCGACTAATTGGATGGCGTCTTCGGGTAGGCCAGCTTCGGCCAGTCCAGCGCGCAAAGCCTTGGTGATCTCGGTTGAGCTACCAATCGCGTCCGACCCGCCGCGCAGGATGACGCAATTGCCAGAGCGCAAACATAAAGCCCCCGCATCTGCGGTGACATTTGGGCGGCTCTCATAAATGATACCGATCACGCCAATGGGAATGCGAACACGCTGCATATGCAAGCCGTTGGGCCGCGTCCAATCCTTCATGACCTCACCCAATTGATCGGCCTGGCCAGCGACATCTTCCACCGCCGCTGCCATGGCTTCCAAGCGGGCGGGATCCAATTTCAACCGGTCCAGCATGGAAGGCGACAAGCCTTCTGCGGCACTGCGCGCCATGTCTGCGTCATTGGCAGCCAAGATCGCCGGTGCAGCGGCCCGAATATGTCTCGCCATGGCACCGAGAGCGGCGGAGCGGGTGGAGGCGCTGGCCTCACGAACGGCCTTTGCTGCAGCGCGGGCGCGAGCACCCATGGCTAGCATTATAGCTGCAGGTGTCTCCGGGGCTGGTGCATGCATATTCATCCCGACAAAATGCCCGCATCCAAGGTCAAAGACAAGAAGGTGCAGGACGCTTTGTCCGCAATGCCCTATACGAATTCCCCTAGGCGTCGCGGTGCAATCTGGCTAGAGCTCGGGCGAAAGGAACGACCCATGTCCTCTAACGCCCTTGGCGACACCATCTTTGTACAGGCCAATGGCCAGCGGTTTGAGACCCTGATCGCGGGCAAGGGTGGGCGTAAGCTTGCAGTACTGCTGCACGGCTTCCCAGAATCTTACTATTCTTGGCGCTTTCAAATCCCGCAATTGGTGAAGTTGGGCTATGAAGTCTGGGCACCCAATCTGCGCGGCTATGGCCACAGCTCTAAACCATCCCACCTCCGCAATTATGCCATCGAACATCTGATGGCGGATGTTACACACCTCATCGATCAGGCATCTGAAGGTCGGCCTGTGACCTTGATCGCCCATGATTGGGGAGCTTTGATTGCGTGGGCATTTGCAGCCTCAAACCAGCGACCGCTTGAACGTTTGGTGATCCTCAATGTTCCTCATCCAGCCCGACTTGCAGAAGGCCTGCGGACGTGGCGGCAGTTGAGGAAGAGCTGGTATGTCTTCTTTTTCCAACTGCCATGGCTTCCCGAGAAGCTCTTGGCTGCTGGCGGCGCGCGGGCGATTGGTCGGGCTTTTAGCGCACTGGCCATGGACCAAACTAATTTTGGACCAAAAGATCTACAAGTTTATCGCGACAATGCGCTTATTCCAGGCGCGCTAACGGCAATGGTCAATTATTATCGAGCGGCCGCCCAAACCACTGGCTTCTCAGAATTCACACGAGAAAAGGTTTCCCCGATCACAGTGCCAACTTTGATGATTTGGGGCGAAGAAGACCTCGCGCTCGGCGTGGAATTGACCGATGACTATGAAGGCCTCGTACAGGACTTTACACTCGTCCGACTGAAAGCGGTGGGGCATTGGGTGCAGCAGGAGGCCCCGGAGATCGTCAATAAGCACTTAGAGGCTTGGCTCGATACCTGATCGCGACTGCAACAGTCACACATGCATGATTTCTTTCTGGCGCAATTTCGGCTAATGCCGCCCATCACTGTCCCATAGGGAGTTCCGGCGCGGTCGCTGGCCTTATGGCTCAGGTCAAAAGAGTGCCCAAACTATGGCTGAATCTATCAACGTAAATCGCAAAGCAGAACTTCTCTCCAATGTCGTCGAGCATGTGGATATCGCGTCTTATGATGCGCGCCCTATTATCGACAGCATGAAGAAAATGTCCTTCACCAGCCGCGACACCGGTCGTGCTGCTGAGATTTTCAACACCATGATCGCTGACAAGGAAGCTTCTGTCTGGTTGACCTTGGCTGGCTCAACCAGCGCTGGCGGTTGTATGCACGTCTATCGCGACATGGTGAAGTACGGCATGGTTGATGCCATCGTCGCCACCGGCGCGTCGATCATCGACATGGACTTCTTTGAGGCGCTCGGCTTCAAGCACTACCAAGCCTTGGAAGTGCCAGACGATGAGACCCTGCGCAGCCTTTATATCGATCGTATCTATGACACCTATATCGACGAAGAAGAGCTGCAGGCTTGTGATCACACCATCCTAGAAATCGCGGACAGCCTAGAGCCGAGAGCCTATTCCTCGCGCGCTTTCATCTCTGCCATGGGTAAATGGTTGAGCGAAGGCAATGCCAAGAAAGAGGGCAGCTTGATTCAAACCGCTTATGAGTGCGGCGTGCCCATCTTCTGCCCGGCCTTTGTCGATAGCTCCGCCGGCTTTGGCTTGGTGAAACACCAAGTCCAGCGCATGAAGGACAAGAAGCCCTATTTGGTGATCGATGCGATCGCAGACTTCCGCGAGCTAACCGACATCAAGATCGCAGCCGGTCGCACCGGTCTGTTCATGGTTGGCGGCGGCGTGCCGAAGAACTTTGCGCAGGACACCGTCGTCTGCGCTGAGATCCTGGGCGTCGAGGCTGAGATGCATGCATACGCCGTTCAGATCACCGTGGCCGACGTGCGCGATGGCGCCTGCTCTTCCTCGACCCTGAAAGAAGCCTGCTCGTGGGGCAAAGTTTCTGTGGCGCTAGAGCAAATGGTGTTTGCAGAAGCCTCCACGGTCGTGCCACTGATTGCTTCGGATGCTTACCATCGCGGTCATTGGAAAGACCGGGTCAAGCCACGTTGGGCGAAATTGTTCGAATAGGCCTAGGCCACTGACCAATCGTGCGAAAGGGGGTGGCGATTGGCCGCCCCTTTTTTGTGCCTATCCATCCGCCATCTCGCACAAAAAAGGGCCGCTGTACCAAGTACAGCGGCCCCTAATTTTAACCGAAGCTCTTATGATTACTCTTCGGTCAACTGGAATTGAACAAACAACGAGACATCATCTGCAATATTCTCGCAGTTCCGCCGAGCTGGCTCGTACTTCATTCGTCGTGCTTCACGCTCGACTGCGGATTCGAACACACCTGGTGGGGTAGCAGAGGTGATGATGACCCCTACAACCGTGCCGGTTGCGTCAATCTGCAAGGTTGCCCGAACACTGCCTTCAGTCCCACGCTCCTGAGCGCGCTGCGGATAGGCCCGCTCAATGTTGAACCCACGCAGCTGGCGAGGGTTCTTCGGTGCCTCCGTGCACGATGGCGGCGGAGGTGGCGGTGGTGGTGCCGGTGGCGGTGGTGGTGGAGCTGGCGGCTGATAGTCCGTCAACGCAGGTGCCGGTGGTGGGGGGGCGCGCACCACAGTCTCGCGGATTTCTTCCACCGGAGGCGGGGGAATGTCCACGATCATCTTGGTTTGACGCTCCACCAGTGGCGGTGGCGGTGGCAGCTTTTCAGGCGGCGGTGGCGGTGGTGGCGGTGGTGGAAGTTTCTTTTCCTTCTCCGCTTTCACCACGTTCAGATTGTCCAGGAAGTCCGTCACAATTTGTGGGCGCACTTTGGAAACGCCGTACAAGATACCCGACCACAGTAGGATCGAGATCAAGAGGAACAACATACGATATTTAGCCATATCTCATTGCCCTCCTATCGCAACTGATCTGGACTGATTGCATCTTCAGCAACCAGAGACACTTTTTGGAAGTCGGCTTCTTGCAGGACAGCCATGGTTCCCATCACCGACGCATATGGCAAGGTTTGGTCCGCACGCACCCGAACTGTTTCCAGCAGGCGGTTTGGAGAATCTGGCACATGGAAGGTGATCCGTTCCAGAACCTTGGCAGCCAAGGCATCAGGCTCGGTCAATTGAGCATCCACAAAGATTTGCGGCGTACCCGTTCCATCGTCGCGAATGTCGACAACAGTCGGGGTTTTTGGCTTCTCTTGCGGCTTATCAGGTGGCGGAGATGGCGGTGGAAGATCCACTTTCACGTCCGTCGTCGGAATAGGAGCTGCCACCATGAAGATGATCAGCAACACCAAGAGAATGTCGATGAACGGAACGATATTGGGTTCCGAGCTCGGCTGCATGCCTTTGCCTTTGCCCCCGCCGGAGAGTTTAGCGCCCATGGTGCGTTGCTCCCTTCAGGTTCAAAATCTCGCAGAAGCAGACCTGGGTGGTATAAAAATTCAACATGATTGTACCTCCCTTACCTAGCGGCGTTTGTCTGCGCCAACGAGCGCAACTTTGTAGAAGCCTTCATCTTGAAGGCGGTTCATAGCGAAAACCACGTTACGGTATGGTGTGTCACCATCGGCGCGGATATAGATCCGCTGGTCGATGATCTTTGCCAAGTCGCCGCCGAAGGTTGGGTTGTCTTTAACAACGCCTTCAAAGGCCTTTTTCCCGAGAACTGAGGTATCCACGACTTCATCATTGCCCACGAAGAAGCCAACAACGCCGCCTTTGTCCTGAATCGTGACATAGGTTGGCTTTGGTGGACGCTTCGATGGCAACACCTTGGAGTCTGGCAGGTCGACTTTAATGTCGACTGAAGCAACAGGCGAAGCCACCATGAAGATGATCAACAGCACCAGCATCACGTCCACGAATGGCACGATATTTGGTTCTGCGTTGACATCCAGCTGGCCTCTTTTGCCGCCGCCGCCTCCGGCTAGTTTTGCACCCATGATCGGTCTCCTTTTCTAGAGCCCCGATCAGCCCTGCTTGTCCATGTCGCGGGTAACCAGCGAGATGAAGTCGGCTTCAAAGTCTTCCAAATAGCCACCGATCGTGCCGGTTTGCTTTGCGGAGAAGTTGTAGATCAACACCGCTGGAATAGCAGCCACAAGGCCTGCAGCGGTAGCGAACAGAGCTTCAGCGATACCTGGTGCCACAACGGCGAGCGAAGTGGTTTGAGTGTTTGCGATAGCGATGAACGAGTTCATGATGCCCCAAACCGTACCGAACAAACCGATGAACGGTGCGTTCGAACCGATCGACGCCAAGAAGGTCATGTTCGAGCCCAACTCTTCAATGCCCTTGTTCTGTTCTGCGGTCATTGCAGAGCGAATACGCTCAATCAAGTCACCACGTGCATCGCGGTTGTTGTACAGACCTGCGTCCTTCGCCTTTTGCAGCTCGCCATAGCCAGCAGCAAACATTTTCTTGGCGAAGCCATCTGGTTGCTTCGAAAGCAATTGAGCGGCTTCTTCTGGGGATTTGGCTTTCTTGTAAGCCGCAACGAAATCAACGGTGCGCTTTTTGTTGCCACGCATCACGATGATTTTTTCGAACATCAAGGCGATTGCGTATACGGCGCAAAGCAACAGGATGACCAAAACGATCTTGGACACCAATGGCGAATGCGCAATCATTTCCATCAAAGTGATGTTTTGTTGACCGGCGTTCTTGGCAGCTTCTGCAGCAGCAGCAGCGGCTTCAGCGGCACTTGGTGCAGCAGGTGCGGCAGCTGCGACAGCATTCACTGACTCAACAACAGCATTTGTGGTTTCAGCAGCAGCAGCAGCAACAGTTGCGTCAGCGGCGGGGGTGGCAGCGGTGTCAGCAGCACCGGCGGCTTGCAGAAGAGCAAACATGGTTTTCTGTATCCTCCAAAATCAGTCCCGCCGTTAACCTTTTTGTAACGAACGGGCTCCACCGGACTCCTAGCCGCCCTTTTACGTTTGTGGAAGGGGGCTATGCGCTAATTTGCCGTTGTCAGGCAGAAAATGTCTGTAGAAGATGCTTTTGTTAAGGATTGTGTCTGGTTTTGTTACGGTTTTATAACTATTCGAGGCAAATTTAACTCAGTTTAGATCATATAATTCCGGCCGCCGATCCCTGAAAAAGCCCCATGCCGCGCGGTGTCGATCCAGAAAGGTCAAGTCGATCGTGCCGGTGGCAATGCCTTCCTCTGTACGCGACAGATCAGCGATCAAATCTCCGCGATGATCGGCAATAAAGGACGATCCATAAAAGTGCTGATCATCTCCCAGCCCCTGTTCGACACCGATCCGATTTGCCGCAACAACCGGTATGATGTTGCTGACGGCATGGCCCTGCATGGCGCGCCGCCAAGGATCACGCGTGTCTAAAGTTCCATCATGAGGTTCTGATCCAATCGCAGTGGGGTAGAATAAGACTTCTGCCCCCAACAGCGCCATGGCGCGAGCGGCTTCAGGATACCACTGATCCCAGCAGATGCCGACGCCAATTTTAGCGTAACGTGTATTCCAAACCTTAAACCCAGTGTCGCCCGGCCGGAAGTAATATTTCTCCTGATAGCCAGGACCGTCCGGGATGTGGCTCTTCCGGTAGGTGCCCAGCGCTTTACCGTCTGCATCCAGAATAACCACACTATTGTAATAGCGTGGCCCCTCGCGTTCAAAGATGGAAACGGGAATCACAACCCCCAGTTCTGCGGCGATGGGCTGCAGCTGGGTGACACAAGGATGCTCCAAAGCCGGATAAGCCGTGGCAAACCAGCGCTCGTCTTGAGTTGTGCAAAAATAAGGTCCCTGGAACAATTCTGAAGGCAGGATGATTTTGGCGCCCGCTAATGCGGCTTGGCGGATCAGGGCAATGGTGCGATCAATATTGTCTTGAAGATCTGGGCCATAATGGGTCTGCAGGGCAGCAAGGTTCACAAGGCGCGACATATTAGGCTGGCTCCTGCTGAGTGATACAATGAAAACTACCGCCACCCGTTAGAATAGCGGTGCTTTGAATGCCGACAACACGGTGATGTGGAAAAGCAGAAGCTAATCCGCGTAACGCTGCATCAGCGGAAGCGGTGCCATAATGCGGCATAACCACACTGGCATTACCGATAATGAAGTTCATATGAGATGCGGGGATCGCTTCGCCGTCCTCATCCTCGACCAAGCCTGGGGATGGTATTTGCACCACCTCCAGCTTTCTGCCCGACGCGTCGATCATAGACGCCAAGTCCGCTGCAATTTGATTGAGGACGTCTCGGTTGGGATCATCTTCTCCAGATGGGGACATACACATGACGCGACTTGGGCCGATGAAGCGGGCAATGTTGTCGACATGGCCATCCGTGTGATCATTGGCCAAGCCATCCCCCAGCCACAACACCTTCTTCGCGCCCAATGCCGCCTGCAAATGCGCTTCAGCAACGGCTTCGGTCCAGCCAGCATTGCGATTTGGGTTCAGCAAGCACTGACGTGTCGTCAGGATCGTGCCTTCACCGTCATGGTCGATTGCACCACCTTCTAAAATGAATTCGGCCCGTTGCACCGGAACTGCCGCAGCCTCCGCGACCTTGTCGCCCACGCTGTCATCGAACGGCAGATCGTATTTCCCACCCCAGCCATTAAAGCCAAACCGCAACGCAATGGCCTTGCCTTCTTGTCTAGCAAAGATTGGGCCTGTGTCTCGAAGCCAAATATCGCCAAATTCACAAGCATGAATTTGAACCTGCGCTGGCAAGCTTTCACGTGCACTGGTCACAGCTTCCGCCCCATGCGCCAGCACATGCACAAGGTCGCCCGCTCTGCCAGATGGCGATGGCGCTACAAGCGCGCGGATCATGGCGGCCACTTCAGCGCGCGCCGGGTCTAAGTCTTCTTGCCACAGGTCTGCAGCCGACGGCCAGCACGTCCAGATCGCCTTGTGAGGGGCCCATTCGGCCGGGATAGTTAGGTGGGTCAAAAGAAGGATCCTCGAAGCGGCATAGTCAGGGGGAGGCACATGGCCTTGTAAGGCTTAGTCTGCAAGATGCCCACATGTACTTTCTAAACTTCGTTCGTGGCCGCTTTGAATCGAAGCGCATCAATCAGGACCTTGTCGTTTAGGTATGCGAACGCCTAGCCTAAACCAAGCGCCGCCAGACACAAATGGGGCGGCCCCCGAAAAGGCCGCCCCATGAATGAAACGTTACAGCACTTTGAGGATTAGAACTCGTAGCGAACGCCGACCTGAATCTGCCAACGCGAACGCTCAACGTTACGTGACTTCGGGTTGGTCAAAATAGTCGATGGGTTGGTGATACGGTAACGGTTGCACAATACAGTGCCCGCATTGTTAGCTGCACCAGTCGCATCGGCGCAGGCAGCGGTATAGAGAGTCTGCTGATCGCCGTACTCTTCTACCACACCCCAGTCTTCATTGAGCATGTTCAACACGTTCTGGAAGTCGAAAGTCAAGAAACCTTTGTGGCCTTTAAAGGCACCTGGTAGCTCTTGGCTGAGACGCATATCCAACAAGTGGATCTGATCATTGGTGTTGAAGCCGCGCTCAATGATCGAGCCAGACGGCAAGCCGAAAGCGCTGATCAGGTTCTTGACCGCATCGAAAGTTGCCTGAGAATCGAAGGCAACTTTATTGTCACTGCTGACCAAGATTGCGCCCGACGTCGAAGTACTGGTCGTCCCAGACAGGTCAGGGATATAGGCAAGCTGACCGCCTTTGTTCACGCCCGTAATCGTCGAACGGCCAGAACCAGTATTCATCAACCAACTGAATGGACGCCCGGCACGGATATCACCGAACAACTCAAGACGAGTTTCCAATTCCTTGAACGGCGTCGCGCGCCAACCGAAGGAATATTTGAACACATTCTCGATTTCTTCTTGGCCACGACCGGTCACTGGGTTAGCTGGGTCAAGCGCCGACAAAGCACCGCCGTAAAGCGAGCTGGCTGTCGAGCTAAAGCGGCCCGTGCTGTTCAGTTCGTTGATGTTCTGAAGTGTGTAGGACATCGACCAATTGATGCCGAAGTCGTAAGACTTGCTCGCCGAGATTGCAGCGATGAAGGCGTCACCCAAATCGCCGTCTGGATTGTAGAGTTGGATGTCGCGGTTCGAACCGCCAACAGCCGCTGTCGAATTGATCACGGTGCCGACAACCGCCGTACGAGCGGCAGTTGGGATTGCATCATAACGTTTACGACCGTCCGGGGTCAGGGCTTGCTGACCATTGATGATCAACGGCGTGGCCCGCAAGTCACGGAATGCATAGCCATTCTGAACCTTGGTATAAACCAAGTCCAAGCCGAGGTTTAGGCCAAATGCTTCGCCAGTGACAGCCAAGTTGGCCTTCCATTCAGAAGGGATATCCAAGTCAGGGGCGATCGAGTTGGTCTCGGCAGCTGGAGGTGGGGTTACACCGCCCAACAATGCCAACACTTGTGCAGGGATCGAGCGGCCAAAGTTTGCGCCGACAAGATTGTCCAGTGCGAGCGAACCAATCGCATTGGTGAAGCCAGGTGCTGCGCCGGTTTCTGTGAAGCCTGTTGCAGTACGTTGGATGTCAACGCCGACTGTCAACACGCCGGTGTTGGAGAAAGAGTTTGATAGGAACACGTCAGGCAAACCACCCGAGAACAGACCAACGCCACCCGACACACGGATGTCAGCAGGCGCGTTCCAGTTGAAACTGACGCGTGGCATCACGATGGACAAGCCGTCGTAAGTTGCCTGATTCGTGAAACCAAAGCGGTTAGAGAAGTTTGGATTGGCAGCTGGTGCACCATCAACCGTGTAGCTCTCAACCCGCAAACCACCGGTCAGACGGAAGTCGTCAGTCATGGACCAAGTGTCTTGCAGATAGCCTGACAGAATTTGGTAAGTGAATTCCGCTGCTGCCTTATCTGGGTTGCCCGATGGGTTGTTGGTGTATTGCAGACGGTTGGCGCGACCTGCTTGGAAATCAGCAACCGAGTCAAAATAGTAAGTACCATCAGAGTTTGGTACGAACAGATTGAAAATGTCGCGCTCTTGCCACTGCAAACCAGCCTTCAACTGATGATCGCCTAAACGATAACGAGCTTCAAATTGGCCCTGCGTGTTGGTGGTGGTCAAGAAGTTTGCATGACGGAATTGGTCAGGACCAAAACGGACAACGCCGCGTGCTTGACCCGTCGACGATCCGCAAGTGATCAAAGGCTGGCTGCCGGTCACATCCAGGGAAGTTAGGGTCGAGCAGACCGAGATGTCAGCGAACTCCTGGCCACTCGGTGGCTGCTGCAAACGAACATAGTCGCGATAGCTGATTCGAGCTTCGGTTTGGAATTTATCATTCCAATCGGAGTTTAACTGTAGTGAGTAGGTCTTGTCTTGCTCGCCAGTGAAATACCACTGCGAGTCGAGAGATGCAGTTGTCGCACCCAAGTTGGTGAAGTTGAAAACAGTCGACTCAGCGTTGCGATAGGTGAACGAAGCGCGATGCTTATCGGTGATGTTCCAGTCAAAACGAGCTGAATACTTTTCGTCAAGGATCGGCTTGCTGGTTGGGATCGAACCAAAGGCAAAAGTCGACCTGTAGGTGTTGGCGAACACGTTGGTTACAGCCGCGATGTCAGCCAGCGTCATTGGGTTGCCCAAGGGGCCAACAAGCGTGTTGCCGAAAGAACCGCCGTCAATCGGTCCGCGATTGGTTACGTCAGCTGATTCATACTTTTCGTAGGACAGCGCGAAGAAGAGCTTGTCTTTGATGATTGGGCCGCGAAGCGTCGCACCATAGTTGGTTTGTTCAACCACGTTTGACACGATTGTGTTCTTGATGCGGGTCCCGGTCAATTGATCATCGAGGAAGTTGGCGAAAACCGACCCACCCAATTCGTTGTCACCCGAGCGCAACACGATGTCGATCGCACCACCTAAGAAGCCGCCGTTGCGAACGTCAAATGGGGCTGGGGTTACATTGAACTGGGAAACTGCGTCCAAGGAAATTGGACCGCGACGGGTTGGAAGACCACCTGTGTTCAAACCGAAATCGTCTTGCGCAGCAACGCCGTCGATCGTGATGCGGTTGGTGCGTGGGTTAGAACCAGCAATCGAGATACCGCCGTCGCCAACCGTGTTTTGGGTCACCAATGGCGATTGACGCGCCAATTCACGAATATCGCGACCTGGCGTGACAAGGCCTTCAATCTTGTCGCGGCGGAGACCAGTGGCGGTGCCGTCAACGCGATTACGACCTACTGCCGAAGCCCGGACGACAATGCGCTCCACTTCTTTGTCAGCTGGCACCAAGCTCAGAGCGAGTGTGAATGGCTCGGCGACCGTCAAAAACAAATCATCAACTATGGTTGGCTCAAAGGTCTCTGCTGTTACTTCAACAGTATACGGACCACCAGCGCGCAAACCAGAAGCCGAGAACTGGCCAGTGGAATCGGTGGTAGCACGAGCGCGCGAACCGGATGGCGTATGGATAATGGTCACATCAGCGCCAGCTAAAGGTGCGCCAGAGGCAGAGATCTGACCCCGGATCGTACCGGTGGTTTCTTGGGCATAAACGGCGACTGGTGCCACCAGTGCAAAGCCCAGCGCGGTAAGCGCAGTGGTACGAGCCAAGCGATTTAAAATTGACATGAGTGGTCCCCTGAAAGTGAACTTGTTCGCGCATCGAGTTGGGAGGCTGCGCTAAAGTGGGCGGACTAGCCCGCTTAGGAGACGGCTCTGCGACGATTATGCGACACTTCAATGACAGGAACGGTTCCGGAGCGGGAACAATGGGGATAAATGTGCCAAGCTTCTCTCACAGTGGCAACAATGTTACACTTTGTTTAGACTTTAGGCATCGCGGCGACTGAACACCAACTTTAAGAGCCGCCCACGAGAAATCCCCGAAAAAAGCGGTGGAGCCATAGGCTCCCCCAGAACCGTTAAAAAAAAGCGGTGGAGCCTATGGCTCCACCGCAAGGCGATGCTCAGGGAGCGCCGGTCCAATTCAGCGCTTACGAAAAGCACGATGAAATATTCCGGACACCAAAGCCGAGCCAAAGACCCGACTTGCCCTTACGTTAGCCTGCGGCAGTCCGATTTGTAAATGGGGTAGGCAAGATTTGTGACAGATTGCCGCTTTTTAAATCGCTATTGGCCCCAAACGGCGCGTAAACGGGCATCGCGCCCGCAGCCATTGCGGTAATAGGCATAGCGTAGCGGGTTTTTCTGATAATAATCCTGATGATAGCCCTCTGCGTCAAAAAAAGGCTTAGCTGGCAGAATTTGCACAACAATCGGCTTCTTGAAGCGGGTATACAGCACCTCCCGCGCAGCTTCGGCGGCCTTCTTCTCGGTCTCATTGGCGTAAAAAATCGCAGGAAGATAGGTTTCACCCTTGTCACAGAACTGGCCAAACGCATCGAACGGATCGACTTGGCGCCAATAAGTGTCGAGAAGTTTCTGATAACTGACCTTGGCGGGGTCATAGGTGATTTTCACCGCCTCAAAATGGCCTGTGCCGCCGCGGCCCACTTGCTCATAAGTTGGATTGGCCAATGTGCCGCCTGTGTAGCCTGAGGTGGTCGCAACCACGCCCGGGATCTCGTCGAATGGCTTTTCCATGCACCAGAAACACCCACCAGCAAAAATTGCGGTTGCAAGATTAGATGGGGTCGGTGCAGACGATGGTGACGCCTTGGGCGCAACGCCATCGGCTTGGGCTGGAGATTGGGTGCCACAGCCAGCAAGCGCTAAAATCGAGAGAATGATGAGGACGGAGAGGGGCTTAAGTTGGGTCATATCAGCCTATACGCAGCAATCTGTCGTTCGGTTGCACCCTACAATCTATTGAGAAACGAAAAAGGGGCGCAGCCTAAGCTACGCCCCCTAATCCTTCCGTCACGCTGACAGAGTTTAGTAGTTCCAGCGGAGGGTCACACCATAGGTCCGAGGCTCACCCACAAACGCATTGATTTGGCTGTTGACCACGCGTGGTGCGAAGCCACCCAAAGCAGGTTGGTTGGTCAACGAAGGCGAGTCGCCTTGCAGCGGCGCGTCGAAGGTGATCTGGGCATAACGCTCATCTGTCAGGTTCCGGCCCCACAATTCAACCGTCCAACGATCATCAGCCGTGCTCAGAGCAAGGCGAGCATTGATCAAGGTATAGCCGGGTTGGGTCTTGCGTGGGTCCAAGTTCGAGCCAGTGATCGTGTCCGTGATGGTACGGAAGTCGGTATAGGCTTTAAATGTTGCCGTGTCCGACAGAACCGAACGCTCATAATTGAACGCAGAACCGTAGGTCCAAACAGGTGAGCTGGTCAGTTGGGCACCTGGCAACCAGTAAAGATTCGGGTTTTGGCCGAGGAAGGTATTGGCTTGTGCTGCCGAGCCCAAATTCTTGGTGTATTCGGTCAGCGAATAAGCGGCACCACCAGTGATGGACAGCCCTTCGATGGGGGTGCGCAGCACATAGTCAAACTCTACCCCTTGCGACACCACTTCAGGAACCGAGGTCACAACAAACGAAATACCAGTGAAGGTGTTTAGCTGGAAGTTTTCAAAGGTCTGATGATAAGCCGCGAAGTTCGCGGTCAAAGCGCGGTTAAACCACTGGGTCTTCAAGCCAACTTCGTAAGCATCCACGGTCTCAGGCGCAAACGAGGTGTCTGGCTGTCGCACAGTGCGATTGCCCATGCCTGGCGAGATGATCGAGGTGACCAAGTTGTTTTGCAGGTCAGAGAAAGCGCGGTCCAAGTTGAAGCCACCAGCCTTATAGCCACGCGAATAGGAGGCATAAGAATTGATGTTTGGCGCAAACCGATAGGCCGCCGAGAAGATACCCGACCATTCTTTTTCGGATTTTTCTTGGCGGTGATCCATACCATCGAGGCCAGAGCGCACCCATGGGGCGCAGATTGCGCCGACAACACCGGCTAGGGAGCCCGCGTTCCGAGCCGCATCAAGACCCAAACGGTTCTCAATTGCGGTACAAGCGGTGTTGCCTTGCGTCTTATAGCTGCCTTGGAACTTCTTCTCTTCGGAGGTGTAACGCAGACCCAAAGTGACGCTGAAGTCGTCGTTGAACTGATAGATGTTGTGGGTAAACAACGCGACAGATTCGGCATTTTGCTCGTAATCGTCAAACTGACCACCGCCAGGTGCCAAGGTGCCGATATTGGCTGGCGTCACGCCCAAAATGGACTGCCATGTCGAAACCACGCCCGCCAATTGGGTGTTGGTGACGGTTGGGCTCAAGGGGTTTACTGCCAAAGCGGGGTTTGCCAAGGCCAAGGCAGGGCCCAAGAGGCCACCGATATAGGCTTGGTAGTCGTTGCCGGTGCGGAAGCGAACATGCGAGTTGATGGTCTCTTTGGAATAGATGGTGCCAACCAACCAATCCAACTTGCCCAACGAACCCGCATAGCGGAATTCTTGCGTGAAGTTATCAAACTCAGCGCCCGCGCCCTCTGACTTCAAGCTATAAACGACGTCAGCACCGCTATAATCAGAATCAGCCCCTGCCGTACGCTTCCAGTTGCGCTGCGCCGTGATCGAAGTCAGCTTGCCGAAGCCGACATCCCAATTCATTTCAAGGCTGATACCAGCGTCTTCAATGTCTTGGTCGTAGGTGCGGTTAGCGCTGGCCAGATAGCTGTCGAAGTTACGGCTGGTTTGCAGGGCGTTTGGCGAAATCTTGTTCAGAATGTCAGTGCTCGAAGGAACGCGGACGTCCTTCAGCCATACAGCCGCCGCACAGCAGGCTTCGGCGCGGGAAGCCTGATCCACGATCAAGCGTGCATCGAAGGTTTCACTTGGCGTGTAGAGCAATTGGCCGCGGATCGCATAATAGTTGGAATCGTTTGAATCCGTGCGGGCTGTGCCGTTATTGACATTCATATAGCCGTCGCGCGCACGAGCGGTCACATAGAGGCGGCCCGCCAGCTTATCCTCGATCAGTGGACCAGTGATGCCAAGGCCAAGACCACCCAAGCCGTAATTGCCGAAAGTTGCGTCGCCAGAAGTACCGAACTCAAAGCTCGGCTTCTTCGTGGTGACGTTGATCAAACCAGCCGAGGTGTTGCGGCCAAACAGCGTGCCTTGTGGGCCGCGCAAAACTTCGATGGCGCGAATTTCGCCCAAGTCGCCGAAGGCAACGCTGTTGCGGGCGCGGAACACGCCGTCGATCACGACACCGACCGAGGATTCAAGTCCGGGGTTCGAGCCTTGGGTACCGACACCGCGGATACGCGCAGTAACCGAGCCAGAGTTTTCCGACACCGGCACTTGCAGCGAGGGTGCCAACTGGGTCAGGTCGCGAATGTCTTTCACACCGGCGGACTCAATGGCTTGGGTGCCGATTGCAGTCACGGCGACGGCAACGTTTTGTAGCGCGGTTTCGCGCCGGGTCGCGGTAACGATAATTTCTTCAACGGGCTTGTCAGCTTGCGCAGTGCTTGTTTGTTGCTGCGCAAAAGCGGGTGCAGCAAAAACGGAGGTTGCGCAGGCAGCCAACAAAAGGCCACGACGGCCCAATCGTTCAAAATTCATATTTCTCTCCCAGAGAATAGTTGTCAGCCTGATTTTTCAGGCCTGTAGTTTCCGCAAACCCAGCAAAGCCCAAAAAAAGCGACGCAAAGCAGACAGATCAGTTCTTGGATATACGCATGCTTGACGTAAGGGTCGAGGGTGAAATACTGCAATCCCGTGTCACAATTATGTGCTGTTGCCAAATCGTCACAACTTGGCGCTCCACCGACCCAAAAGGATGATAAGCGCATGAAACTTGCTACAATTATGCACAACGGAGTTCCGCGTATCGCGCAAATTGAAGGCAAGGTGGCACAGATTCTGGCAGCCCCCGCTGACGGTTTGGGCGTCGTCTCGGCGCTACGTGGTCCAGCTAACGGGCGTGCCATTGTTGAAGATGTGCCAGTCGACTCGATTGAATACTTGGCCCCAGTTCCACAACCACCCCGCATCTTTGGGATCGGCCTTAATTATGCGGATCACGCCGCTGAAACAGGCCGGGAGCCACCTGCGATCCAGACTTGGTTTATGAAACAGATCACCGCGGTGAATGCGCCTTATGGCGTGGTGGAGAAACCTTGCGTGTCCGACATGCTCGACTTTGAAGTTGAGCTTGTCGTCATAATTGGAGCAGAAGCCCGGCATGTGCCAGTCGAGCGCGCCCATGAAGTAATTGCTGGCTATTGCGTTGGGTGCGACTATTCCGTGCGCGACTGGCAAAAAGCCACCCCAACCATGATTATGGGGAAAGGCTTTAATACCCATGCCCCTTTCGGCCCTGTGTTGGTAACGGCCGACGAGATTGCCGATTTGGATCAGTTGCGCTTACGTTGCTACGTCAATGACCAGCTGATGCAGGATGGCTGCGTCGCGGACCTTATCTTTAAAGTGCCGCAAATGATCGCCCATCTCAGCACGGCCTTTACGCTTTTGCCAGGCGACATCATCTTCACTGGCACCCCGGCTGGTGTCGGGATTGCCCGCAATCCGCCCGTTTATCTGTTTGCCGGCGATAGAGTGCGTTGTGAGATTGACGGCCTTGGCATGATCGAAAACAAAATCGTGGACGAGGTAAAGGCCACCATCATCGCGTGATCGTAAAGCCGATGCGCCACAGGGGCTTGGAGGTCTCCGACAGGATGCCTGCCCCTGAAATGGCTGTCGCAATGCGGGTCCCGGTGACGTTCTCGCCGGAGATAAACATGTCCAAATCCCGCCTCAAAGCCCAAGATGCGCGCAAATCCAAGGCCTGATAAGCCTTCAGCCTTCGCGTGTTCAGATCATCTTCAAAGCGTGCACCTTCGCCGCGCAGCGCGACAGTCAATTGTGGCCCCGCACGCAATGGCAGGGTCAGCCCAACATAACTTGCCCAAGGGGCTGACTGTGCTGGGCGCAGACCGGTCAAGGCAGGTAGCAGTCGCCCACCTTCCACTTCCGCGTCGACCATAGTCAGGCGCAGCGCAACCTCAGGACGGGTGCCAGTCCCCTTTGCCACCCATGCCAAGCCAGCCTCTAAACCTTTGGCTTCAATTTGCCCAGCATTTAAGCGCTGGCGCAGCGTGCCACCAGCGGGCAGAAAGCCAACACGGGGCAAAGCACCCGGGCCGACGCCAATCGTCACATTCGTGATGGGGTCCTTTAGCCTGCTGGCATAGAGGGTCACGATTCCCGTCCAATCCCCTCTTAAGCCTTGCCATTGCCTTTTGAGATCAATGTCGAGGCCTTCCAGCACTTCTGGCATCAGATCGGCATTGGCTTCGGTCACATCATTGCCGACGCGGAACGGGCGATGTAGCTCGTTCAAGCTGGGTGGGCGGAAGGTTCGAAACAGGCTAATGCGCGCCTGCCCGCCCCAAGCAAATAGCGACACGCGTCCTGTCGCCACATGGCCCTCCTGATCAACAGGGGTCTCGGAAAGCGTAATGGCGCCAGTTGCACGATCAGCTTCTAAGCGTTTTGCCCGATCATGGGCCCAACGATCTAGGCGCAAGGTCGCGTCCAAACCCATCTGTTCGTCATCCGATTGCCATAAGCGGGGCAGGTCGAGGCCAAGACCGATCAGGTCCTGCTTTCCACCAGCAATGCGGGTGCGGGTGTAGCCATTGCCGATAAAACGGAAAAGTTCGCGGGTCTCGCCTTCGCTATGACGCCAGTCCAAGGTCCACCTAGGGCTCCAACGTCGCAAGGTCGGGGCATAGATGAGGGACCCGCCAAGTGCCGACGCAGGGGTTTCATACTGGTCCAGCGCCGGGGTTATGCTGGCACGATCTGCTGACACGGATACGGTTCGATTGGCAAAGTCGCGGGTTTGCGCAAACAAAATGAGCCGAGCTTGGCCCCAATCCCCCTCCAGCTTGCGTGCGCCGCTTAAGTCCACACCTTTCGCAGCACTGTTAGCCCCAAGCGTACCAGCCCCCTTTTCCTCCTTAAATCCCGAGACCCGAAACGACCATTGCCCGTTTTGGGCCGGAAGTTCGCTGACCAAAGTCAGTGTGGAGGCTGTGAAATCGGCTCGCAGGTCAACGAGGCCGCGTTGCGAGGGACTGACCGGGATGAGACCATCACTGGTTTCGAAGGAGGCCATCGCCGTGATCGTGCCGTTACCAGCTATGGCAGAGCCCCGCGCAGCAAGCTGAACTGCCCCCTGCCCCCCGGCAGACAACCGCAGGCGGGCAGGCCCACCGCGCCCCTCAACCAAATCGAGCGCTCCAGTCAGAGCAAGCGGCCCAAATCCTGCCCCCGCCGCCCCACGACGAACATCAACCCGCTCCAGAAACAGCGGATCATGCCGCACCCAGAATACCCAACTGCCAAACGGGTCATTCTGCGGCACGCCGTCGAGGCTGACCAAAGCACGCCCTGCTCCATTGGGTGCAATCGGGCGCAACGACAGGCCTTGAATGGTGCCATTTGCCTGTCCGCTTGACGTGCGCCGAAATAGGCTCGCGCCCGGTGCTACTCTTAACGCTTCGTCTAAACGCAAACCAATACTTGACCCGAGTGCCGCTTGATTGAGACTGATTTGTGCTGACATGGAGCGGTCTGCTGGCAGGCGTTCTGCCCGCACCACAATGACGTCAGATGCTGCTTCGGTCTCGATTGCCGATGGTCCAAGAAGTGATTGTGATGGTAAAGCCGCAGTTGGGCTTGCGAGAAGGAGTAGGCTGGGCCAAGAAAACATGAGCTCAAACCTAGTCTAGGTTGCTTGCAACAGCGAGTGGTTTTGACCGCGCGGCCAACCTCTTTTAACGACAACCTGATGACCGACTTGCTGCTCTCACTGGACCTTGCAACCGATCGCGACACGCGCGAATTAGGTGCCCGCTTGGCTAAAGTGCTGCAAATTGGCGACTGCTTGGCGCTGCGGGGCAATTTGGGCGCTGGCAAAACCACCCTTGCGCGCGGTTTGATCTGCGCCTTCCTTGGCGCTGACACCGAAGTGCCAAGCCCGACTTTCACCTTGGTCCAGCGTTATCAGCCTGCTCCCGAAGAACAGCCAGACGCGCCAGAACTGCTCCATTTCGACCTGTATCGCCTAGAAGATCCAGAAGATATCTGGGAATTGGGCTGGGAGGAGCTTGACGACGTCATCAGCTTGGTTGAATGGCCAGATAAAGCAGGTCCGCATTTGTCGGCTCGGCACCTCGATATCGAAATCATAAGTGTTGGTGACCATCGCCGCGCCCATTTGTCGGCCTCGCCGACAACGAATTGGAAATCCCGCCTGCATGACTTCTGAACTTTCCTCGCTTGAGGCCACCCGTTTTGAAGCAGCGATTGCTGCCGCTTTGCAAGAGGCAGGCTTTGGCCACGCAGATCGGCAAAAGTTTGATCAAGATGCCTCGACCCGCTCGTACGAACGGGTCCGCGACGGTGGCCGGTCTGCCATTCTAATGAAGGCCCAACCCGGCAATGAAGATGGGCCCTGCCCGCCCGAAGCCGATGAAGAAACACGCAGGGCCTTGGGCTGGAATGCGCTATCGCGCTTGGCGGCTTCACGAGTGGAGGCCTTTGTCGCTGTTGGCGGTTATTTGCGAGGCCACGGCTTCTCCGCACCCGACACCTTGGCCGTCAACGCCCCCGTAGGCGTCGCGGTGGTCGAGGATTTGGGCGACGACCTCTACGCCAGGGTTATCGCTGAAGGCAGAGCGGACGAGGTAGAGCTCTATCAGGCAGCCGGCGAGGCGCTGGCCGCCCTCCATCAAACCCCAATCCCTTCGACCCTGCCCTCCCCCATCGGGCCTTGGCCGATCCTGGATTTTGATGCGATTGCGCTTCGCGAAAATGCCAATCTGTTTGTCGATTGGACGCCGCGGTTCTTGGGCCTCGATGGATTTAGTGAAAAGGCCCGTGCCGAATGGTCGGACATTCGCGACACGTTAATTGGCGAAACCCTGACCCATCCACGTGCGTTTACCCTGCGCGACTATCATGCCGAGAACATTTTATGGCTGCCGGAGCGTGAAGGCATTGCTCGGGTTGGCCTGCTTGATTTTCAAGATGCCGTGCATGGCTATCGCGCTTGGGACTTTGCGATGCTGCTGCACGATGCGCGTCGGGATGTGAGCCACGCCGCCTATGAAGCTTCGATTCGCGCTTATTTGGATGCCACTGGATCTGATCGAGCGCCTTTTGAAGAGGAGTTGGCTATTCAAGGTGCGATCAATGCTTTGCGGATTCTCGGTATCTTTTCGCGACTGGTCGGCCGCGATGGCAAGCAACGCTATCGCCAATTCATGCCACGTGAAGCGGGACACCTCGCTCAAGTCCTTGAACACCCCCGCCTGAAAGCCTTGCAGAGTTGGGTAGAACGCTATGTGCCACTTGAGGCCTTCAAACAGGCGCAAGCAGGATGAGCGCGATGCCAACCCACGCTATGGTCTTTGCCGCTGGGCTTGGCACGCGGATGCGTCCCCTAACGAATGACCGCCCTAAGGCCTTGGTTGAAGTCGATGGACGGTGCTTAATCGACCATATGCTCGACCGACTCGCTGAAGCAGGTGTGGGAACAGCGGTGGTAAATAGTTTCCATTTTGGCGATAAATTGGTGGCGCATTTAACGCCGCGCAGCACGGGCACCCCGCGCCTGATCTTTTCGCGCGAAGACGAATTGCCGGAGCCTTTGGAAACCGAGGGCGGCCTAGTTTACGCGCTGCATCACTTTCCTGACGGGCCGCTACTCACCTGCAATGCGGATGCGATTTGGCTGGATGACACAGCGATCAAGCGCATAGCAGCGGCCTTTGATCCTGAACGTATGGATGGGCTGCTCTTATTGGCGCGCCTTGATGAGGCTCTAGGGTTTGACGGGCCAGGCGACTTCTTCATGGACGAGGACGGTCGCTTGACCCGGCGGGGCAACGCTGCGCGCGCGCCCTATGCTTATGCAGGCGTGCAGATCACGACCAAGGCAAAGTTTGAGGGCAAGTCCGCCACCAAGCGCTCCCTCGCCAACACATGGTTTGACGCGTGGAGCCCAAAGGGAAGGCTTTATGGCCTCGTCCTTGACGGGCCGTGGCTTCATGTCGGTGACCCACAGGCCCGATTAGACGCCGAAGCTAAGCTTCAGGCGCTGCGCGCATCGACACAGGCATAAAGCGCTTGAATCAAGCGACCAGCGCGCTCATCACCCAACAGGGCGGGGGTTTGTTTGTTCATCACATAAGCTGCCGATAGGCGCTTAGCTGGATCACCAAATCCGCCGGATCCGCCCCAGCCTGAATGGCCCAAGGTTTGAGGATTGGTACCATAGCGCAAATTGGAATTGCGCATGACGCCTGCGGCCCATTCAATCTCATAAGGCAAGACCAGATCAAGGCCGCGGATCCTTGGTTTGGTGAAGTCCGCCATGGTTTCTGACGAAATGATCTGATGGCTGCCGATTTTGCCGTCATTGGCGAAAACGCCGTAAAGTGTGGCGACAGATCGGGCAGTGCCGTGACCATTCGCGGAGGGAATTTCTGCCTCGCGCCACGCAGCGCCACCTCGATTGGGTGACGCCCACGGCGTCATAAAGGCAACGCGGCGGGCCTCAGACACCTCGCCCAATTCTGCCATCGCCTTGGGTCGGCTCATTTCAGCGCAACGACCATGATGAACTTCCGGCAGGCCGATCCAGAAATCAATGCCTAGGGGCTCACAGACATCGACCCGCAATTGCGTGCCAAGGCTGGTGCCATGCGCACGTTGGGCAAGCTCACCCGCAATATAGCCGTAAGTCAAAGGATGATAGCCGCTGGCCGTTGTCGGTGCCCACATGGGTGCGACATGGGCCAAGGCCTCTGCCAAGGCGGGCGGTTTGAGCCAGAGGTCTGGATCAATCGGATCCGGGAAACCAGGCACGCCGGCCTGATGCGACAAGGCTTGGGCCAAGGTAACGTCCTTGCCATGCTCGGTAAATTCGGGCCACAGCCAGCCTATCGGATCGTCGAAATTTAACAGGCCCTGATCCTGCAAGCGGGCAATGATCATCGCGGCAATTGGCTTCGTAGTGGAATACACCGGCACCAAGGTCTCGCGCGTCCAGCTTTGGGTTTTGGCGCGGTCCATATGGCCGCCGACCAAATCAACGACGACCTCGCCTTCTAAAATGGCACAAAAACCTGCCCCCAATTCAAGGCCTTCTTCGAAGTTGGCGTTGAAGGCATCTAAAACAGGCTCAAAGCCCGGCGCAACATAAGGCGAAACGAGATCAGTCATGTTCCCATTTGGACCGCTCAACCAAGCTCGGTCAAGGCCAAAGCCTCAGCCCGCCACGCTTCATAGCCAGCCGCAACCATAGGCAATTCTGGTGCGCGCCAGTTTTCGGCGCGATCAACAACGTAGGACACGCCCGCCAAAGCCAGGGCCATCGCCTGTGGGGCTGTTTGACGATCAATCAAATGGGCAAGAAACATGGTCGCCATCAAATCCCCGGTGCCTTTGGGTGGCGCAACAGATTTGGGATGGGTCGAGAGCCAAGCCCGTGAGCCATCGACCAACAAGCCACCAATTTCGCCATCCTTCTCAACCGATGAAATCAAGGATGGCCGACCCAAAGCCGTGGCAGCTTGATGAATTTGTTGGAGGTCTCTTGGGGACGTCTGCGTTAGATATCCCAACTCCCATAAATTGGGCGTAAGAAAGTCGGCGCGGGGCACCAAATACTCTCCCAGCGCATCCGCCACCCCTTGCCCAACATAAAGTCCCCCCGGCGCATCGCCCAACACAGGGTCAACCAGAATAATAGCCTTGGGATTGGCGGCCTTGACTGCATCAATGGCCCGGGCGGCAATATGCACCTGCTCCGCGCTGGCAAAATAGTCGGTGAGGACACCATCGACCAAAGCAAACAGGCCATTGGCAGCGATGCCTTCCAGCATGCCAGCAAACAACTCAGGACTGACCGGCCCGCCGCCCGGCGGTCCCCATCCGGGGTGACGGCCAAGAAGGGTTGTCGGGACATGGACGGGATCGATCTTCATGGGCGATTGGGCCAAAGCAAGGCTAGCCAAGGTGCCGCCCACCCGGCTTCCCGCGACATGTGAACCAAGAATCAGGACCAAAGGCATGGCCCGCTCTTTACGCCACCGCCTTGCTTGTGGCTAGAAGAAGTCAAACAAGTTTTGAAAGGCCTCTCATGACCGCGCCCCAAGCCCGCCCCCGTCGCAGTGTCCTCTATATGCCCGGTGCCAATTCCAAGGCTTTGGAAAAAGCCAAGACCTTGCCTGCCGATGCAGTCATCCTTGATCTGGAAGATGCGGTCGCCCCCGATGCGAAGGATGAAGCTCGCGCAGCCGTGGCCGCCGTCGTCAAAGCAGGTGGATACGGCAAGCGCGAAGTAATTATCCGTGTTAACAGCCTAAGCTCGCCTTGGGGCCCTCAGGATTTGGAAGCCGCAGTGGACGCGGGGCCAGATGGCATCTTGTTCCCGAAAATCTCCACAGCTGACGAAGTGCTTGCCGCAAGTGAAGCCATGGACGCCCTAGGGGCCGCGCCTGCCATGAGCCTTTGGGCGATGATTGAGACGCCGCGCGCAATCCTTGAGATCGCTTCGATTGCCGCTTCCAGCACCGACACGCGCCTAGCCGCCTTTGTTATGGGCACGAATGATCTCGCAAAAGAAACCCGGGCGCGCCAGACCCCAGATCGGGCACCCTTTCACTTTGCCTTGGCGGCCAGCGTAACAGCCGCACGGCTCTATAACCTTGCGGTCATCGATGGCGTCTATAACGACATCGCCAATGCAGAAGGCTTTGAAGCCATGTGTTGGCAGGGGCTGGAATTTGGCTTTGATGGCAAGACATTGATCCATCCCAGTCAGATCGAGACTTGCAACCACGTCTTTGCGCCGGATGAAGCCGAAGTCGCTCATGCGCGCGCCGTGATCGCGGCCTTTTTAGACCCTATCAATGCGGGCAAAGGGGTCCTGAAAGTCGACGGAAAAATGACCGAGCTTCTGCATCGCGACATGGCGGAGCAAACCGTCGCCATTGCCGATGCGATTACAGCTATGTCTTCTTAAGGCCCAAGTTCGCCAGCCACGCATTGAATTGTACAGCCTGATCAGCGGTTAGGGTCGGAGCGGATGCAAGACCGCCCGCCAAAAGCCAGATCTGTTTTCCGCTGAGAGCCAAAACATGGGCACCCGAGCGGGCCAAGCGAGACGATTCCACGCCTTTAACCAAGGCTGGGTGCGTGAATTCACGCTCGAGCCAGAAGCCATTTGCGCCGTCCTGCAGTTGACGCAATTGGCGTGTCGAGGAAGCGCCTGCGACCACTGGCTGGCCCGCACTTTGCCATAGGTCAAAGAATTTCGTTTCATTGACACCAGCGCTGGTTTCACGCCGTACCAACGCGCGATGCAAAGTTGCTTGGCGAACATCGACCAAGGCTTCGCTTGTGCGAACGGTACCCTTCAACTGAAGCCAGACGACCTCATTTGCCTTGGGCGCGAGCCCTGTGACGGCTGGCGACGCTGCCGTGCCCAAATCACTGGTGGGAGAGACCGCCTCTGCCTTCGAACAAGCAGACAACAGGGCGAATGGGGCGGAGAAAAGAAGGGTGCGACGTTGGATCATGGCTTTGATACGCAGCCCAGCGCCAATCGGTTGCACCGCTCCACCCTAGACCGCATCGGTTTCCGCGATGGTCCAAGTTTCAAGCTGGGCCGCTTGATCCCAAGCAGCGAAATCAGGGTCTTGAAAGATCGCCTCGCACCACGCCTGCAGGCCCGCCGATACTGGGACCTGATACGTACGAAACCGTGTTGCGACAGGGGCATAGAAGGCATCGACGATGGAACGATGGCCCATGATGAAGGGACTATCCGTGCCGCCAAACCGGGCTTTCAAGCCGCACAATAAATCGTCGATCCGCTGAATCTGAGCTTGCGCAGTATCGGACCAATCATGATCCGCTTTGACCCGCTTCAAATTCATCGGAAACGTTTGGCGCACGGCTGCAAAGCTTGAATGCATCTCGCACGTTGCGGACCGGGCTAGTGCGCGCGCGATGGCGTCCTTTGGCCAGAGTCCTGCCTCTGGGGCCTGTTCATGTGCCCATTCACAGATCGACAAAGTGTCCCAAATCTTTGTACCATCGGCCAATTCCAAAACTGGAACGGTTCCGGCTGGACTGACCGCCAGAATATCGGGGTTCGGCCCGATGCCGCGCGGCCCCAAAGGAATGATCCGCTCCTCAAAGGCGATCCCGGCCCATTTCAGGGCGAGCCAAGGCCGCATGGACCAGCTGGAGTAATTCTTGTTGCCAATGGTGAGGATCGGCGGAGCCATGAGACCAGTCCTTTTTGGATTTTAGACTTTAGATCGTGCGCGGTGGATAACCTGCCGCCACCAACGCATCGATGATTTCTTGAGTATGCCGAGAGTCGCGGGTTTCCATCAGAATATCAAATTCTGCGCCTTTAGCGGGCACATCCAGCGCCAGACGATTGTGGGCGACTTCGAGAATGTTGCCGCCCAGATCGCCAATGACTTTGGAGACCACAGCCAACAAACCTGGACGATCATCACCAATGATCCGGAGGCTGACAATCCGCTTTTCGCGTACCAAAGCCCGCGTCAGGACCGAGGCCAAAAGTCTTGAATCGATATTGCCGCCGCACAGAACAATGCCGACTTTTTTGCCGCTAAAGCGCTGGGGGTGCGCGAGGAGGGCTGCGAGGCCAGCCGCGCCTGCGCCTTCCGCCACGGTTTTCTCGACATTGCAGAACAAGGTGATGGCTTGTTCCAAATCATCCTCATCCACAATGAGAACATCGCGGACTAATTCTTTGGCAATTTCAAAGCCCAAACGACCAGCCTGCTTAACGGCAATACCTTCTGCGATGGTTTGGCCACCACATAGGGGCCCGGGTTCCTTGCCTGCCAATTCAGCATGCATGGAGGGGAACATACGTGTCTGCACACCCACCACCTCAATATCGTTCTTCATCGCACGCGCTGCGACGGCGATACCCGCGATCAGGCCGCCCCCGCCGACGGGCACAACCAAGGTTTCCAATTGTGGAGCATCCTCCAGCATTTCGATGCCGATGGTGCCTTGCCCAGAAATCACATCCGCATCGTCATAAGGATGCACAAAGGTCAGGCCTTCGCGATCTTTGAGCTGATAAGCAAAGGTGGTGGCTTCTGACAGATTGTCGCCATGCAGCACCACGCGCGCGCCGTGCTTGCGGGTATGCTCGACCTTGGTGAATGGTGTGCCCAAGGGCATCACGATGGTCGCGGGGATGTTGAGGCGCGCGGCATGGTAGGCCACACCTTGGGCATGATTGCCAGCAGACATGGCAATCACACCGTTACGACGCTCAGCCTCGGTCAGCAGCAACAGCTTATTCAGGGCACCGCGCTCTTTGAACGCTGCAGTGAATTGGAAGTTTTCAAACTTAACCCATACTTCCGCGCCCGTAATATCCGACAGCGTCTTCGACATCAGAAGCGGTGTACGAATGATGCGGCCTTCAATTCGCGCGGCAGCCGCACGGATGGAGTCTAACGTAACGTGCATGAGTAAAGCGGTCCCTATGTAAGCCGCCAGAGCCCTAGCAGCCCAGCGTCTTTAGGCCGGACAGAGACTTGGATCAATCAGGCTTTGCTTTGCGGGCGAGATTACGCTCAAACGCCTCGCGCTCCAGCGTCTCCTCACCCCATTCATCGCCATCGCTTTTACCGACCAACGCGATCATGTCACGCTTCAGTAGCTCTTCTTCTAGGGCGGTGCGGTCCCGTACCAGGCGTTGATAATCGGCAAACTCAACCCGCTGCCAGTCGTCAAACATCGCTGTTAAAGCGCGCTCGTCATAGCGCGAAAAGATCATACCCGCACGTTCTGCGGCAAAGGCGGGCTTGCCCATAATCTGCAGTGATTTCACCCCGAGTCGCACCGCTGCAGCAAAAGTCTCACGCTCCAGCCCATCGACTTTAGCAGCCATCAATTGATAGGCATGGCGGCGATCAATCGCGCGGGCTAGGATTTTAAGGTTTGGGAAGGCCTCGCGCGCGGTCTCCACCAGCTCCAGCGCTTTTTCGTCATTATCAATGGCAACGATCAACAATTTGGCTTCCGCGGCACCCGCCAAGCGCAACAGGTCAATCCGAGTGGCATCGCCAAAGTTCACTTTTCGACCAAAACCGCGCAGCACATCCACTTGATCGGCATCATGGTCGAGAACGCTGATTTTATAGCCGTAAGTCGACAACATGCGGCCAACGATCTGCCCGAACCGACCATAACCTGCCACGATGACATCGTGATGGCCCTCTTCAACTTCTGGCGCGCGGTCTTCGCCTGAGCCAGATTCCAAGCGCCGCATCGCCCAGTCCCCTGCGATTAACAACAAAGGCGTAATCGCCATAGAAAGAGCTACCGCGACAATCAGGGGAGCGGTAACCTCCGCGGGGATAACGCCGGCACCTTCAGCGAAGGCAAACAGCACGAAAGCGAACTCACCACCTTGGGCAAGACCAAGGCCGATCAAGGCGGCCTCGCCCGTTTTGCGGCCAAAAGCGTGCGCAATGGCGAACATCACGCTGGCTTTCACCAAGACCAGAGCCAAAACCAAGCCAAGGATCATCCAAGGCTGGGCAATCAGCAAGGCAAAGTTGATTCCAGCTCCGACCGAGATGAAAAATAGGCCGAGCAATAACCCTCTAAACGGATCAATGTCGCTTTCGATCTGATGGCGGAACTCACTATCGGCCAGCACGACGCCGGCGACGAACGCCCCTAGAGCGGGAGAGATGCCAACAAACTGCATGAGCAGCGCCACGCCCACGACCAAAAGAAGCGCAAAGGCGGTCAAAATTTCATGCAAGCCCGAGGCAGCCACCCAGCGGAACATGGGGCGCAGCAACACCCTCCCCGCTAGCACGATCAAACCCACTGCGACCACAACAGCCAAGCCCTGCGCCCAACCTGGATAAGCAGCTAATGCTCCTGTTGCGGCCGCCCCATCCCCGGCGACACTAAGTGTCGCCAAGAAAGGGAACAAAGCCAGCATCGGAATGATGGCGATGTCTTGGAATAACAGCACAGCAAATGTCGACCGCCCTGCTTCGGTTCCGGCTATACCTTTCTCTCGCAGGGACTGCAGCACAATGGCGGTGGACGACAAGGACAGGGTCAGCCCTACGGCTAGAGCGACTTGCCACGTAAGGCCTAGCGCCATGCCAAGCCCAGTAGCAATGGCCCCTGTGACAACAACTTGCAGACCGCCCATGCCTAGAATTGCTGTGCGTAACCGCCACAGCAGACTGGGCTGCAGTTCAAGTCCGATGAGGAACAGCATGATGACGACGCCAAACTCTGCCGTATGCATGACGTTTTCAGGGTCTCCGACGAGATTGAGAACGTACGGGCCGATGATTGCTCCAGCAATCAGATAGCCAAGAACCGAGCCCAAACCGATGCGCTTAGCTATAGGGACAGATACGACTGTCGCCGTCAGATACACAAAGGCGGACTCGAGCAAATTGGCTTCAGCCATCGATCAGACCCTCCAGCATGGCGCTGAAATTGGCAGCCGCTTCGGCCAAAATTTCTGGGGTGGCCTGACGACTAGCGTACAGCACAAATGGGTCTTGCCACACACATTGGCAGAGGGTTGCGGTCGCTTGAACCGGGCGTAACAACTCATCAATTGAAAAGCGGTTCAATCCATCGGAACAATAGGATTGTGCAGGCCCGCCTGTTGTAATCGCTTGGGTCCAAGTCTTGCCTGCGAGTGCTGTCCCACCCTCACCATAAGCCCACCCATAATCCAACACGACATCGAGCCACTCTTTCACCAACGACGGTGCTGAGTACCAAAAGAAGGGATGCATCAGAACAATATGGTCATGGTCTAGCAGCAAGCGCTGCTCAGCCTCCACATCGATTAGAAAGTTTGGATAGGTCTCATAAAGGTCATGGACAGTCACATGGTCAAGGTCTTGCGCGACAGCGCGCAGAGCACGGTTGGCCCGTGAGCGCGCATAGGATGGATGCGCAAAAAGGATCAAAACAGATTTCGGCACGTTTTCCTCAGTGCGTCAGGTCTAGGTGGCTTAGGCGAAAAGGTCTAGACCGTTCTGGCAAAGTTCAACGTTTGGCAGGCACATTCAACCAGAGAAATCGGAGAAGCAAACATGCGTAACTTAGTCTGGATCAGTCTTTGCTTGGTGCTTAGTGGCTGCGCAACAGCGCCAGCCCCGCTCGACGCCTCATCCGATGTGCGGGCCTTCGTGATGGCGTTGCGGGATCGCGACTTGCCCGGGATTGAGGCGCGGATGGATCGGCCTGCCCTCCAAGCGCAGGTAACCGGCATTGCTCGGGCCATTGCGGCAAACGAAATCGCCAAACGCACGGGAGGCGGCGAAGGTGGTCAGATCCTAGGCGTCCTAGGCGCAGACCTTGCCAATCCCTTGTTAGAGCGCCTGTCGAAGCAGGCCTTGGAGCCTGCCATAATTGCCGATCTGGCTCGCCGCGCGGGACTGACGCCAGAAACAGTCCTGCCTAGCCGCACAGCAACAGGCATGGGCCTAAAGCGACTTACCGATGGTCGTGTCTGCGCGCCAGACCCGCAGACAAAAGCCTGCATCCTGTATTTCGGGCGCTATCCTTCAGGCTGGAAATTGAACGCGTTGGATGAAGCAGCGCTGCGAGGGCGACTCGTAGCCCCCGCCGCTCCCAGAGCCAAGCGCTAGGCGGCAGGATCGCTAGGCACCGGTTCTGCCGCAGGTTGGCCAGCAGATACCGCAACCATCGCAGCCCGCAACGTCCGGCCAGCCAACACGTAGCCCGGCTGGAAGACTTCTGCGACATCGCCCGCAGCCATGTCTGAAGGAATTTGGGCCACTGCTTGATGGATTGAGGGATCAAATTTGTCACCCTTTGCGCCCACGCGCGTCAGACCATGACGCTCAAAAGCGTTCAAGAGTTCGCGCTGGGTCATGTCGACGCCGGTCACGAAGCCGTCAAACGCTGGATCGCCCTTAAAGCCTTCCGGTGCCGTGCTGATCGCGCGACCCAAATTGTCGGCCACGGGCAAGAGATCGCGCGCAAACTTATCGATGGCATAGATGCGGGCCTCGGTTTTTTCCCGCTCTGCCCGACGACGGATATTTTCAGACTCCGCCAGAGCGCGCAAACCGGCATCTTTCAACGTCTCAATTTCAGCCAAAGCGGCTTGAAGTTTTGCCACCAATAGTCCGCCCATATCCTCAGGTGCTGCATCTTCGCCTAAAAGCGCGCGAGCAAGCTCAAGCGGGTCTTGCGCGGTGGCTTGGGCTTCCGCTCCATCTTCAGAAGCATCAGCGGCCGCGACAACTTCTGCTTCCAGATCGTCGCCGTTCTGTGGATTACCCGTATCTGTGGTCATTTCTTCGATCTCATTCCGTTAAGTTTAAACCGCGGCGCTCAATGAGGCGACCAACGACTTTCGCAGTATAGTCTACCATTGGGATGACGCGGGCATAATTCAAGCGTGTTGGCCCAATAACTCCCAGTGCGCCAAGTACCCGGCGTTGACTATCCATATAAGGGGCGGCGACAAGAGCCGAACCAGACATCGAGAACAAGGGGTTTTCTGCACCAATAAACAATTTTACCGCAGAAGCTTCTTGTGCCGCATCCAAGACATGGATCAGATCGCGTTTACGCTCCAGGTCATCAAACAGAATGCGGACGCGTTCAAGGTCGCCCGCCGCTTGGCTATTGGCCAATAGATTGGCTCGTCCGCGCACAATCAATTTACGCCCCGCCATCGGATCATCGCCTGACCATTCCGCAAAGCCTGCTTCAATCAGGTTGGCCGCCGCTTTATCGAGGGTCGCCTCTGCGTGGCGTGCATCATCCACGGCTTGAGCAGCCGCCTCCGATAAGGTTTTACCTTTCAAGCGGAAGTTCAAGAAATTGGTACTTTCTTGTAGTTGCGATTGCGTGAGACCGACAGGCATTTGAACCAGACGGTTCTCAACCTGGCCATCATCAAAGACCAGCACAACCAAGATTTGGCCCGGCCCAATCAGCACAAACTCAACGTGTTTTACCGGGCTCTCCCGCGTCGGCGTGGTCACCAAGCCCGCACCCCCGGCAAGGCCCGACAAGAGGAGCGAAGCTTCAGACAAGGCGCTTGATAAATCAGAACCCGCCGCCGCCAATCGTGAATCAATCTCTGCCTTTTCCTCACGGCCAAGGTCGCCAATCTCCAAGAGGCCATCGACGAATAGGCGCAGGCCCGTATGCGTCGGGGTACGCCCAGCGCTTAAATGTGGCGCGTCCAAGAGACCGAGGCTCGCGAGATCAGCCATCGTGTTGCGGATCGAAGCTGGAGACAGCCCAATACCTCGTTTCGACAAGGTGCGCGATCCAACCGGCTCACCGGTTTCTAAATAGCTCTCGACGATATCGCGGAAAATGTCTCGGGCGCGGGCATCAAGGTCAGCAAGCGTCGTTGGGCGGGGCGGACTTGAATTCATGTGGCTTGTTTAGCTTGAAGCGGGACTAGACGCAAAGGTATGGCGGAAACCCGCGCTCAAACCTGTGTTAAGCTCAACAAATTGCCATCTGGGTCTTCAAACCAAGCAATCTGAGCTGTGCCGCCTGGTGCGTGCCAAATACCTAATTCGTCTTGGCCAAAGCCCTCATAGATTTTCATCGCAACCCCGCGGGCGGTTAGCGTGCGGATGCTGTCCTGAATATCACTGACTTGCCAGCCAAGGGCCGGGTGGGGACTGGGCGTAAAACCTTCAATCTGCGTGATACGCAAACCCGTGCCATTTTGGTCGAATACGCTACCAAATGGGTCATCTACGACAAAGGTAAGACCCAATTTATCGCGATAAAAAGCCACAGCCGTGGGCCGATCGCGCGTTTGGATGAAGGTAATGACTTGAAAGTCTGCGCCCAATGACATGGCCAATCTCCCTTAAATTCTCGGGTAGCCTATCTCACAATTAGGAATCAACAAGGCCCAAATCGACAGCGGCGGCCTGCATTATCTCTTCTTCGACACGATAAACGCCAGAGCGCTGGCCTGGAGCGGGCCCATAGAGACTGCCGGTGATGAACCAAGCAAAGCCGCGCTTTGAAACAGGGTCCACCCATAGGCCAGCCAACAAGCCATAGGCTTCGCCATAATGACCAACCATTTCTGTTTTGAGGCCGGCGACCGGGCATTGCTCACCCGGGATCAAACGATGCACACCTAAACCAAAGCCTTGAAAGGCCCCGCCCGACGTATCGCCATTTGGAGGCTCTGCCCGGTAAGTCCATTGCGGGGTTAGAACCAAGGTACGCATTGCTGGTTCTAACAAAGCCACCGCGCCGCTCAACGCCATGCCAATTCGCGCAAGGTCTGCCACGCTGGCCCGCAAACCGCCTTGCGGCGAGAACAACAAGCCATTGCTACCTAAGGCATAGTCGCTCAAATTGAGCCCCGGGTCGGTGGCGATGTTGGGTCTTGGGAGCGTTGTAGGGGCCCCGTCAACTTGCACTTCCCAATCACCATCAATTTTTCGGCGATAAAGGGTTGCGGCCTCTCGGGCGGCCTGATCACTAATCCCAGACCAATTGAAGCCACAATCGATCCCAAGCGGCGTAAAGACGAGCCTTTGCGCTAGCCGGTCAAAGCGATCGCCACCAGCACGCTCACAAGCTTGCGCCAGCAGCCCCATTGCGAGATTGGAATAGGTAAAATAGCCAAAGGGTTGCGCTAAATCGGCCCAATGCTTGCCTTGGTTCCAGTTTTTACCGCCGGGGACAAAAAAGCCTTCCAAAGTCTCCCCCACGACACCTCGATAATTTTCACCATCGCGAATGCCGGCCGTGTGGCAAAGGATTATGCGCGGCGTGATGGGGGAGTCTGGAAACTTTGGATGGCGAAGCTTAAAGCCCAGAAGATCGGAGATGTCGCGGTCGAGATCCATCTGACCGGCTTCTAGCAGCTTGATCAGCGTAAGCGCTGTGGCGACCTTTGAGATCGACGCGACCCTGGCTTTGCTGGTTAGCAAAAGTGGGCTGCCGGCAGGAACGTCGCGGACACCCGCCGTGCCTGACCAAAGAACTTCTTGGCCAGAAAACAAAATGGCCGCACCGCCGGGGGCATCCCGGCGGGCGACCACAGCACCTAGCGTTTCGGCAAGGCGCTTCATGTTGGCTTATTCAGCTGCCGGCTCAGCAGCAACTTCTTCGGCAGCCACTTCTTCGGCGGCAACTTCTTCAGCAGGTGCTGTAGCGGCCTCAGCGGCGGCGGCAGCAGCAGCAGCAGCGTCTGCCTTTGCTTGGGCAGCAGCTTCAGCGGCTTCTGCTTTTGCGCGCTCAGCAGCTTCTTGTGCGTCGATAGCGGCTTGTGCCTTTTCAGCGGCGCGTTCAGTTGCCTTTTGGCCAGGCTTGCCCTTGTTTGGGTTGTTGCCATTAACATAAGTGCCAACGCCTTGAGCGGCCAAGAAACGTGCAACACGGTCAGTCGGCTGTGCGCCCTTTTTCATCCATTCAGCAGCGCGTTCCGCGTCGATGACCAGACGGCCTGCATTATCGTCAGGCAGAGTTGGGTTGTAGCTGCCGATTTTTTCGAGGAAGCGGCCGTCCCGAGGTGAGCGGGCTTCGGCAACCACGATGCGGTAAACTGGCTTCTTCTTAGAGCCACCGCGGGCCAAGCGAATTTTCAAGGACATGAGACTTACCTTTCAGAGTGTATGTGTCGTTTTTGATTTATTTTTTCCCGAATGGGAGACCTGGTAGGCCCGTAAAGCCACCGGGAGTTTGCGTATTGCCCAAACCGGGCAAACCTTGTGGAGGCGACTGGCCAGGCAGACCGCCGCCTGAAGAAGCCGCTTGTTGGCCGAGACGTTGCATTGCGGCAGGGTCCATCGGTGGCATTTTGCCCCCAAACATGCCGCCCATTTTGCCCATCAGGCCCTTCATGCCGCCCTTGCCCATGGCCTTGACCATGTCTGACATTGAGCGATGCATTTTGATAACTTTGTTGACTTCAGAGACATCGACGCCGGCACCCGCTGCGATGCGCTTGCGGCGGCTGGCATTCAATAGATCGGGCTTGGCCCGCTCTTGCTTGGTCATGGATTGAATAACAGCGATCTGGCGCTTGACGCTTTTGTCGCTGACAGCCCCGGATTCCATGGCCTTTTTGGCAGCTTGCGCGCCAGGCAACATCCCCATCACACCACCAAGCCCGCCCATGGCCTGAATCTGGCGTAATTGCATGGCGAGATCGTCGAGGTCGAACTTGCCCTTGGCCATTTTGGCGGCCAATTTCTCAGCCTCATCCTGCTTGACGTTCTCAACCGCGCGCTCAACCAAGCTGACAACGTCGCCTTGGCCCAAAATACGGCCAGCGATGCGTTGGGCATCAAAAGAATCAAGCCCGTCAATCTTTTCGCCAATGCCCAAAAATTTGATCGGCAAACCCGTCACCGCGCGCATGGACAAGGCAGCGCCGCCACGGCCATCGCCGTCTGCGCGGGTCAGAACAATTCCGGTCAGGGGTAGACGCTCATGGAAGCGACGGGCGGTTTCAACCGCGTCCTGACCAGTCAAACTATCTGCGACCAGCAGGGTTTCAATCGGGGAAGCGATGCGTGCGATCTCGGCCGCTTCGCTCATCATATCTTCGTCGATGGAGGTGCGACCAGCGGTATCCAGGAAGACGACGTCATAGCCGCCAAGGCGACCAGCGGTGATGGCACGGCGCGCGATTTCGGCGGGCACTTGGCCAGCAATAATCGGCAGGCTGTCGACTTCGGCTTGTTTGGCCAGAACGGCCAATTGTTCCATCGCTGCCGGGCGGCGCACGTCAAGCGAAGCGACCAAAACCTTCTTGCGCAAGCGGGTGCGCAGGCGCAAAGCGAGCTTGGCTGTCGTCGTGGTTTTACCAGAGCCCTGCAAACCAGCCATCATGATAATGGCGGGCGGGCCTTGGTTGAGCATGAGATCCACGGGGCCGCCTGTGCCGCCGAGCGTTTCCACCAGCGCATCATAGACGATTTTGACGACTTGCTGGCCGGGTTTTACGGCGCGAATGACGCGCTCGCCCACAGCTTCTTCTTTTACTTTGGCGATAAAGGCCTTGACAACGGGCAGCGCCACATCGGCTTCGAGCAGTGCCACGCGCACTTCACGCAGGGCCGAATCCACGTCTTTGTCCGACAACGCACCTCGTCCGGTGAGCGTATCAAAGACACCCGTCAATCGTTCTGTTAGCGCGTCAAACATGCATGGTTCCAAAAGCAAACACGCAACGCAAAACGCCCCGCCGGACGATCACGTCGGACGGGGAAACCCTGTCCACCCCATCTGCTTTGCCCCCGATTGCTCAGTTCGTGCAGGACCGTGTGGATCAGAGCGCGCGTTTTGATTGCGCGGAAGAGCGGGGCATATAGCCGAGACAGGGGCAAAGAGCAAGGGCTGGGGTGGCCCTAGGAAAAGGCGGCTTCAACGCCTAAGGCGGCCAAATGCGCAACCTGATCGCGCAATGGGCCACGCATCTGTTCCTTTACCGCGTAAAAGCCAGGTTGGGCGGCGAGTTCAAGGGCAAAAATCTGCGCCCGTTCCAGAACAAGCTCGTCACCGACGCATTCATCAAAGACGGCGTGCTGCAGCAGTTCCGCGGCAGAAATCATGCGCGACGTAAGGGTCAATTGACGCATCAAGCCAGCGGGCACTTCGGCTTGAACGATCGTGGCAGGGCCTGAGGGGAAGGCAATACCGGCTTTTCCTTCGAGCAGTCCAAATCTCGCATCTTCTCGGTTCGTGGCCACCCGATAGTCGCAACAAAGCGCCATAACCAACCCGCCGCCCAACGCGTGACCCGTAATGGCGGCAACAACGGGAGATCGGATCGCCAATAGCGATGCAGTCATACGGGTAATGGCGAGGGCCATCTCTAAACGTTGATCACCAGAATAGCCCATAAAGGCCTTTGCATCCACGCCAGCGCTGAAGACGCCGTTCGCACCCGTCAAAACCATGGGGACTGATGGTAGGTGGGTTTCAAACAACGTGGTCAGCTGTTGGATCGTAACGATATCAACCGTATTTTTGGGCTCACGCTGCAGAGTGATTGTCCGCACGCCATTGGTCATGTCGTCTATCATGACGTGGTCTTCCTATAGCTGTTTAGACTTACTCACCCTCACCAAACCGATTGGCGACCAACTCACACAGGGCGTCCAAAGCAGCCTCAGCGCGGACCCCCTCGGCAGAAACGGAGATTTCAGAGCCTATGCCCGCCGCCAGCATCATTAAATCCATGATGCTCTCGCCATCAACCTCTTGATCCTCGCGCCCGACCATGACGCGGCAATCCGCATATTCGCCCGCCAGCATTGCGAATTTGGACGAGGCGCGCGCATGCAATCCGCGTTTGTTGACGATTTCGATGGTACGCGACATGCGATCAGTCATTTTAGCCACTCGCCAACAAGGATGACGCCACAGCGATATATTTTCTCGCAGCATCTTGTGCAGCAAAAACCGCTCGCGGCAAGCTTTCCCGCCCGCGAACCTCAGCTAATTTAATCAGCATAGGGAGGTTGGCACCAGCAATCACTTCATACTCGCCGCGATTCATGATCGAGATCGCGAGGTTTGACGGTGTGCCGCCGAACATGTCGGTAAGAATGATCACGCCCGCGCCCGTATCGACCTTGCGGCACGCGTCGAGAATATCATCTCGCCTTGTCTGCATGTCGTCATCTGGGCCGATACAAATGGCCTGCATATTGGTCTGGGGGCCAACCACATGCTCTGCCGCCAGAATAAGCTCTCGCGCCAAAAAGCCATGACTGACCACTACAACGCCGATCATACAGACCCTATCCTGCTTATCTGGCAAGGCGCTGTGGGATCACAGCCTTGCGCCATTTTCGGAAACTATAAAGGTGCTGCGGGGTTTGGCGAGGCCATACCCCAAATGTCCAACATGCGTCTGCACATATTTGATATGCACAATTTCATAGACCGTAGCGCTTTGCGCAGACTCTCCACCTTAGTGCTGAGCAGCTGGCAACCGAACAATGATGCCATCCAAGTCTGGCGTCATGGAGATTTGGCACGACAGACGAGACAAGGGGGTCACACCTTCGGCGAAATCCAACATGCTTTCTTCCATGCTGCCAGGTTTACCGGTCTTTTCGATCCAAGCGGCATCGACGAAGACATGGCAGGTCGCGCAAGCGCAAGCGCCGCCGCAATCGGCATCGATACCTGGCACACGATTCTTGACCGCACCTTCCATGATGGTGGTGCCGACTGGCACTTCAATAACATGCTCGGTGCCGGAATGTTCGATATATGTGACTTTCGCCATGACGCTTTCTGTTCCCTTTGAGCTTCTGGTCAGAGTTGGCGCTTAAGCGCTGGCCCCGATCTCTTTCATCGATACAGACATATCAGCCAAACGCGCGGGCGCAAGCTGTCCATGCCGTGCAATCACCTGCTTGCCGACGATAAACTCAGGCGGCGCATTGATCGCATCGACCGCAAGCAGCCGGTTATCGGCGTCAAGATGAAAGACAGCAAAGCGCTTCTGCGACGGATCGCCGCGCACGACGGATTGGGTCGCCCCTGTCGAAAGGCCGGCAATCTGTAGCTTGATGTCATATTGATCGGACCAGAACCAAGGCGCTTCTTCAACAGGTCGGGGCTGGCCAAGGATCGCCGCTGCGGCCAATTTTGCCTGCTCCAAAGCATTATGCACGCTTTCAAGCCGACCCCGACGCTGACCATAATGGACCAAAGGGCGGCTGGCGCAATCACCAATCGCGAAAATGGCAGGGTCGCTGGTGCGAGCATCCAAATCGGTTTCGATGCCATCTTCGGCTTTGAGGCCAGCCTCGCGAGCCAAATCCGCATTCGGGATAATGCCGATCCCCACCAAAACGAGGTCTGCAGCAATGGCGCGACCGTCTGCCAAGGCCACACCAGAAACGCGGTCGGTGCCCTCAATGGCGGAAACTTTGACGTCTGTGAGAATCGTAACCCCGGCATCGCGGTGCAATTTCTGGAAGAAGTCTGAGATAACGGGCGGGGCGACGCGGGCTAGCACGCGCGGCGCGGCCTCTAGGATGGTCACATCTAGCCCTGCTTTTCGGGCGACCGCTGCCACCTCAAGGCCAATATAGCCACCGCCAATAACAACCAGTCGCCTTCCCGCCTGCATTTCTTGACCAAGGCCATCTGCATCGCGGATAGAGCGCAGGTAGTGCACACCTGCGAGGTCCGCGCCCGGACACGGCAAAGCGCGCACGCGCGAGCCTGTTGCAAGAATCAGCGCATCGTAAGGAAAGACCTGACCGTCGCGCGTCGTAATCGACTTGGCTTCCCTGTTCAGGTCGGTGACTTCGGCATCAAGATGAACTTCCACCTTGTCCTCCGCCCAAGCTTCAAGCGGCTTCAGGATCACGCGGTCCAACCCCATCGCGCCCGACAAATAAGCCTTGGACAAGGGCGGTCGCTGATAGGGGGGCAAGCCTTCGTTGCCTAAAAGAACCAAGCGGCCATCATAGCCCCCTGCCCGAAGGCTGGTTGCGGCCTGTGTCGCGGCTTGTCCTGCACCCACAATGACGATCCGACTTAGCATTCTTGAAAATCCACCTCTTCTTTGCCCGCAGCGACAGCTCTATGCCCAGACAAAGCGGACCTAAGTGCGAACTTCTCATAGAATGTCTGATGCTTACTGTGAAGCCGATCAAAAGCACTTCACGTCTTCCGTCTGCCTCGTGCCTCGGCTAAGTCTAAGCTCAGGCTGCAGCTAGAGTTTTCGATGCTTGGCCACAGAGGGACAGGGTGCCATGTTTGGCTGGGGTAAGAAGCAAAATCAGGCGCTTGAGGCCGACACGGCTCCAAAGCTTGAGCCTCAGGCCAGCAGTGCAGGCCTGCCGGCGGCCCGCTTTGTCGCAACGGCTTTGGACCCGGACAAACTAAAGGCCGAAATCGGCCCGATCGTAGCAGAGGCTTCTGCCCGCATTACTGGCGTGGTTTATGTCACCACCGACTATGATGAGACGGCCGTTCGAGTCACACTGATGGCAGAGCCGAAAGCGGACCGGGAGTTGGTTTTTATCACCGCGCGCGCAGGCGGCCTGCCGCTGGCAGCCAAACTGGATGGCTTGGCAAGCCTTGCGATTGAAGAATTGGGCGCGGATGGCACCCTCCGCCAGACTTTTGCCATTGCTGTCCCGGCCCCTGAACCCGGGCCCATGCCGGCTGACGTCATCGACAAATTAGTGGACGGGCTACAACGCTCCTCCTCCCGCTTGGCTGAAGGGGTGTCGGCGGTCTTTACTAAGGCCAAGCTGGATCAGGACACGCTCGATGAGCTGGAAGAGCTTTTGATTACGGCCGATTTGGGTGCCAGTGCTTCGGCGCGCATTCGCGCTGGCATTTCGAAAGACCGCTTTGGCAAGGACATTAGCCCAGAAGAAATCAAGCAAGCCTTAGCCGACGAAATCGCGACGATCTTGCGGCCGTTTGAAACCGATAGCTCGCCCTTTGAGCAAATGGCCGGAGCGGCCGGGCCGCGCGTGATTTTATTCGTGGGCGTCAATGGCTCTGGCAAGACGACGACGATTGGCAAAATCGCCCATAATCTAAGCCAAGCAGGCCATAAGGTGATGCTAGCCGCTGGCGATACATTCCGCGCGGCAGCGGTGGAGCAACTCAAAGTCTGGGGTGAACGCGCAGGCGTACCCGTGGTCGCACGCGAAACCGGTGCAGATGCGGCTGGCCTTGCTTTTGATGCTTTGACCCGTGCAAAAGCTGAGGGGGTCGACGTTTTGCTGATCGATACAGCAGGCAGGCTTCAGAATAAGACTGAGCTGATGAACGAGCTCGCTAAAGTGGTGCGCGTGATCGGCAAAGTCGATCCCGATGCCCCGCATGAGACTTGGTTGGTGCTCGATGCCACCGTCGGGCAAAATGCGATTTCCCAGACCGAAGCTTTCCGGCATGCGGCGGGCATAACGGGCCTCGTCATGACCAAGCTGGATGGCACCGCCAAAGGCGGGGTCTTGGTTGCGGTGACCGAGAAACATAAATTGCCAATTCGATTTGTGGGCGTGGGCGAACAAGCCGATGATCTGCAACCTTTTTCCGCTGATGCGTTTGCCCATGCCCTGGTAGGGCTCAGGACTTTGTAAGATGACTGACGAAACCCACGATCCTTCTGCCGCAATTGCGTTGAGCCCCAACACCATCTTGGTGCGGGGAGGCCTGACCCGGTCGCAACATAAAGAGACAAGCGAAGCCATTTTCCTGACTTCGGGTTTCGTTTACGATTCAGCCAGCGAAGCCGAGGCCCGCTTTAAGGGAGAATTGCCAGGCTATCTCTATGGCCGCTATGCCAATCCAACAAACCGGATGCTGGAAGAACGCTTGGCGGCCATTGATGGCGCAGAGACCTGCAGGCTTACAGCCAGCGGGATGGCAGCAGTCACTGCAGCCTTGTTAGCGCCTTTGCGCGCTGGCGATCATGTCGTTGCAGGCAAAGCGCTATTCTCGTCCTGCCGCTGGGTGATTGAGACTTTCATGCCGCGCTATGGCATCGAGTTCACGCTGGTCGATTCAACTGACATTGACGCCTGGCGCCAGGCGATCCGCCCCAATACGAAAACCTTCTTCCTCGAAAGCCCCAGCAATCCGACCTTGGACGTCAGCGATATTGCCGCTGTTGCCAACTTGGCCAAAGGCTGTGGCGCAAGACTGATTGTCGATAACATCTTTGCCTCGCCAATCCTGCAGCGCCCGTTTGAATTAGGTGCCGATGTGGTGGTTTATTCCACTACGAAGCACATGGATGGATCGGGGCGAACTTTAGGTGGCGCCATCCTTGGCTCAACCGCTTTTATGGAAGAACATATCGATCCTTATCTGCGTCATACGGGTCCTGCGATGTCGCCTTTTGTGGCGTGGAATGTTCTTAAAGGCCTTGAGACACTTTCGATGCGGGTTGAGCGCGCTAGCGCCAATGCGGCGCACTTGGCCGATGTGATCGCCGCCCATCCCGCGACCAATTATGTCCGCTATCCGCATCGGACGGACCATCCCCAGTATGGGTTAGCAAGCCGGCAAATGAAATCCGGCGGCACTTTGCTGGCCTTTGAACTTAAGGGCGGCAAGTCGGCGGCGTTTGCGTTTCTTGATACGCTGCAGATTGTGGATATCTCCAACAATTTAGGCGATTCCAAAAGCCTTGCGACCCATCCGGCCACGACAACGCATTATTCGTTCGCGCCAGAAGTTCAAGCAGAATTGGGCGTGACCAGTGGGCTGATCCGCCTCTCAGTGGGTATCGAAGACTGTGGGGACTTGGTAAAGGATGTGGAGGCAGCCTTAGACACTGCATTGGGCTAAGGCCCGGTGACGGCTTAGTCACGGCCCTCGCGGTGACGCTGGGCTAGGACAGCACGCGCGCCATCTTGCACCATCACTTTAATCATTGGATCCGTATCGGCATCTTCGCGCAATGCCTGCATGGCAACAACAACGATTGTCTGCATGACGCCCTGATCCGGCAAAAAGTCGGAAGCTGTATCGTTTAGGTAATGACAGATTAGATTAGCGGCTTGCCCCAAACAAATCTTGCGGACAGTGCCAGCAAGACCCCGAATCTCGTGGGCATTATTCCACATGATGTCGCGCCCACCAGGCATTTTAGCCTGCAAAGCGTCTTGCAATTCTTGCAGCAGACGACGCACCTCTTCGTCAATGGGCGGAATGACCTCTTCCAAAGCCGCGTTGGCTTTTCGATAGGCCTCTGGGGTCAGCATGCGCGATGCTGGTCCACCCATTTTTCGTTGCAGGCGGAAACTTGGCGCGATCAATTCAACGGGGGTCTCAACGCTCATGTCGTTTCTTCTTTCGAATCGTTGGATTGTTCGGTTTTTGCCTTATTGTCCGACTTGCGGCGCAGACTACCCACATAATCCTTGCCGCCGCCACGGCGACGACAGGGGCCGGTATAGGTCGCGGTTTTGACGAAGGACCTAGGTCGGTCAATGACCGCCACGATGCGGTCAAGCAAGGTTTTCGCCGAGATCGGCTTTGCCACCAATTCATTCACACCCGAATCTCGGGCAGCGGTAACCTTGGTGCGTTCTGTATGGCCCGTCATCATGATGATGGGCACAAAGGGGAACGGGCTATCGACCGCTGTCCGGATCATCTGCGTGAATTCCAGTCCGTCGATCGGGAACATGTTCAAGTCAACAATCACGATGTCGGGCACGCCCGCGCGCATCACTTCCATCGCGTCAGCGCCGTCGCTGGCTTCTTTAACAGTGCCGATGCCCACCCCGCGCAAAATCGCGACGACAATCGACCGCATGTGCGGATTGTCATCAACGACTAGCACATGAAGAGAGTTTAGGCCTGCCATTCAATCGGGTTCCGGACATCCACCGATGGTAAAAACTAGACAATCTTTGTAGCAAGATAGTTAAATGGATGTTACCAGTATCTGCGAAATGGAGCCATTTTTTCTACATTCTGCCATTTATTGCGGCGAATACCTCGGTCGACCTTTCAGCGCGCAAACTCGGCCTGAATTGGAGCAGTGGAAAACTCAAGACTAACGGCCCCGCGCATGGTTGATTGACTGGGCCGGAAGACGGGAAGCCCGCCTTCAACAGGTAAAGAAACCTTCCGACCATCTGCAAAAACAACCTTCCCTGAATCCACACCCTTGAACGCAATGCCGGTTAATTTCGGGATTGCCAAAGCCAACGGGCCTGCACGACCAATGGCTTTGGCATAGTCTGTAACACAATTGGAAACTGCGTTTGCGGGAATGGTGCGGCCCAAGGGTACGACTGGTTCCAAGTTCAGCACAATTTGGCCCCGCGGCGAAGATGCAGGCACTTCCACCTTGCCCTGCCGGAGCATCGCCATGTCTGGCATCGTTAAAATTTTGCCCTTAGAATCCAGCTGAATTGGGGTTCGAACCGACCCCAAAGCATACACCATCCGCGGTCGGACATTTGTGTCCGAGGTCTTGACCAAATACTCCAAATAAAACCCGTCCCGGTCCTGAGGTGGCAACCCAAGATAGAGATCATAATAGGGAAATAGCTTTTTGACTGGAATTTGGCGAACCCCGTTATTTGAGGTCGTTTCTGCCTGGGCGGTCAAACCCAGACTGAGTGCCGCGAGCGAAAAACCGAGGAGGGAGGCGTTGGTTGGTAATGTCATCCACGCAACCTGCGCATGGCGCAGATGTCTGTCACCTTAAATTTCAGTAAGCCAGAATATGAAGGCTGTAAAAATCTGTTTTCGAGCAATGGGCCTCCACTCGCACAGCGGAGGCCCGAAGCAGGAAAAGTGCCTTATTTTGCGGGCTTGCGGAATAAAAGCGTCATCCGGTCGCTTTCACCAATCGCCTTGTATTTCGTATTGTCGAAATTAGGATTGGCTGGCTGGCCATTTGGAGCGGTCTGCAAGGTGGGCGGAAGGGTCCACACGCCGAACGGGTGGTCCTTCGTGTCCTTTGGGTTGGCATTGAGTTCCGATGCGGCGACAAACTCAAAGCCAGCCTGACGCATTTGCGCAATCACCCAATCCTGACGGATATAGCCAGAAGCTGCGTTTTGTGGCCGACGAGGGTCGCCGCGATGCTGCTCAATCGCCACCAAACCACCGGGCTTCAACGCGCTAAACATCGACTTCAAGGCATAATCCTTGATGTTTTGCAGCACAAAACCATGGAAATTCCGTGAGCTGATGATCAAATCGACGCTATCTGGAGCCGCAAGCAATTTTTCCGAATTCGCAGCAAACACGCCGACTTCAAGCGTGCCATAAAGTGCCGGATTATCTTGATAGCGCTTCAAATAACGGTCACGTCCTGCCTTTTGTGCATCGCTCATCTTGTCTGGGTCGCCAGACGTGACGATCAGCTTGCCACCGCCTGCGGCCAAATAAGGTGCCAATAGATCGGTCCAGTAGCCAGCACCAGGTCGGATCTCAACCACGGTCATGTTTGGCTTCAGGCCCCAGAAAGCAAAGGATTCGACGGGATGGCGAACGCCGTCACGCGCGCGGTCCTCCGGGCTCCGCCACGCACCATCCACAACGGCTTGCGCGGTCAAACCAGTTGCAGAGGCAGCCGCTTTTGGTTTGGCCCCTGCAGATCCAGCCACGCCGGGGGTAGCGCATAAGGCGCCGAGGACGATCGCGCTGACCGCAAGCAGGGAATTTCGGGCACTACGCATAATTTATCTCCTTCAACCGACGAGAAACACAGGGACCTGTGCCTCAGTACGAGTCGGGCTTGTTATGAGCGATGCATGTCGCCTAAGCGGCGGGAAAAGTCGAGGGTGCACGACGCGATTCACAGACTTGTGAGGTTGGGCACCTAAGTTTTTTTCTTCTGGGGCGGCACCACCCAATCAGGCTTGTTTGGACTTGCTTTTGCGGGCGGTGGGGATTTTTTGGCAGGGCTCGCTTTCGGGGTGGACTTCGCACGATTGCTGGGCGCAGCCTTGTTTGTGGCTTTCTTCTTGGGTTCCACCTTAGCTTCAGGGCGGCTTCTGGTCCGGGTTGAGGTGCGGCTTGTCGGTTCAGTATCAGCGGCCTTTGCCTTTGATTTTGCCTTGCTGGCCGGTGCCTTTGCCGCAGTCGTTTCAGAGATCGGCGCGCGTGAGGAGCGCCGCGCATTTTTAGCTGGCTCTGCTGCCTTGGTCTTTGCCTCCTCTACCGGCGCTGCGGCCCCGCCAGAGCGCGCGCGCAACCGAGTTGATGCGGTAACCGGAACGGTCGGTTCAGTGGCCTTTGGCGCAGTTGGCGTCGTGTTGCGCTGACGCGACCGCAAAGCCGTTGGGGTCGGTGTGCTAGCAGGCTCAGGGGCTGCCTTTGGCAAAGTATCAGGCGTGGCCGGTTGTGGCGGAGCCACGTCCACTGGCTTGGCCCCAGCGACCTCTGACGGCGAAGCGGTCGTCGCAGAAGCAGGCGTTGAAGTACGGCCCTTCGTGTTAGAACCACGCCGGCCGTTGGTCGGCGGCGATGGGGTCGCCAGTGGTGGGGCCTTGGCTTGGGCCTCTTCAGGCGTAGGACGCGTAACGGCTGCTGGCGCGACTGCGTCGCCCGCCTTGGGATCAACCTCGGGGGCGGAAACTGGGGCATCAGGCTTGATGTCAACATCTGCCACAACGGGCGGCGGCGGTGGCGGCGGTGGCGCGCCACGACGACCTCGCCGAGGGGGCGGCGGTGGACCTGGAATGATGGTCACTGGAATTTGGTCCGCAGTTGGCCGCGATGAAGCCAATCCAACACCAGTTGCATCTAACGGCTTGCGAAAGCGCAAGGTCATACGGTCGCTTTCGCCAATTTCATCATAGCGCTTGCGGTCGAAACTGGGGTCGTCGATCTGGCCGATTGGCGAGGTTCGCGAAACCGGCGGCAATGTCCAAACCCCGAAAGGATGATCCTTCGTGTCGGCAGGATTGGCGTTAATCTCAGCCCCACCGATAAACTCAAACCCAGCCTCGCGCGCCAGTTGGATCACATAATCCTCGCGCACATAGCCATCACGTGCCAAAGGATCTTGTGGCTCATCCGTGCGGCCTCGATGCTCTTCAATCCCCAGAATGCCGCCGGGCTTTAGCACCGTATAGAAGTCTGAAAAGGCCTTTTCGGTCCAGCCTTGGGCCATCCAATTGTGGATGTTGCGGAAGGTCAAAACCTTATCGACGCTATTTGGTGCCGCCAACAACATCGAGCGCGGGCCAAAAGGCACAACCGTAACGTTACCAAAGACCGCCGGGTCTGCAGCGAAGCGGGCGCGATAGGCGTCAACCATTTGCCGAACGACTTGGGAGTTGGAAGCGGCGGCATCAAAGTGACCGACGATCAGTTTGCCGTCGCCTTGCTTCAAATAAGGACCGAGTATCGAGGTATACCAGCCTTGCCCCGGCCAAATTTCAACCACAGTATCGCTCGGGCGCACACCGAGAAACTGTAAAGTCGCTTCGGGATTGCGCCAGCGGTCCCGCTGAGCATCAATGCGTTGGTCACTTTTGACGGCCCGACGCAAGGCTTCGCGCGCTCGGTCGTCTAAGGGCGGAACCGGATTGACAGGCGGCAGAAAGACTGAAGTTGGCCCAGTTGTGGGTTGGCTCTCAGACACTTGCGGATCTGGAACTTGCGCGCTGGCGGAAACAATGCCGCTTAAGGCCATCATGCTGGCAGTTCCGGCGAGTGCCCAAGCGCGAAATGTCATGCGCCTCTTTCTCCCTGTGACTACCGGCAACACGCTTTGAGGCGACCCCAAGCGAAACTCGAAGCGGTTAGCCTATCCTAGTTTACATTACGGGCTCAAGCCTCAAGGACATGAAACTCCTGTCAGAATTTGGACAGCTACCCCTTGCACAGTCAAAAACCCACTCCCAACTACTCAGAGCGGCGCCGAAAAACGGGCCGCATAGATCGCCCCCGGGCTCATTAGCGCGGCGCTTCACTTGCCTTTTGAAAGCAAGCGGAGGGCATCGTGAGACGGAGGGGATTCACTGGGTGCGCGGCCCGTTTTCCGCGTGGTTTACCTGTCGCTTTTAGGAGGACAAAATGCGTACGATTGACTTAACCCCCCTCTATCGCACCATCGTTGGCTTTGACCGGATGGCTCATTTGATCGAGACCGGTGCCCGTTTGGACACCGCAACCGGCTGGCCACCCTACAATATCGAGCAGACGGGCGAAGACGCCTATCGCATCGAATTGGCGGTAGCAGGCTTTGGCCCGGATGATTTGTCGATTGAACTGAAAGAGGGTCTTTTGACCGTCACCGGCAAAAAAGCCTCGAGCGAAGAAGGTCGCAACTTCTTGCATCGCGGTATCGCTGAGCGTGGCTTTGAACGCCGCTATCAGTTGGCCGACCATGTCCGCGTCACCGGTGCCAACCTTGAGCACGGCATGTTGAGCCTGTCTTTGGTGCGCGAAGTGCCAGAGGCTTTGAAGCCCCGCAAGATTGCCATCAATGTTGGCTCTGCGAGTGCAAGCGCCAATGACGCGCCGCTGATTGAAGGCGAAGCCAAGGCTGGCAAAGCCGCCTAAGCCGCCCCCTCTCTACCTGATGGGCCCATTTGGAGGCCCATCAGGTTTTCACGTCCAGCAGCCCATTCCAGCCCTGGCGACGAAACAGCGGCCGCAGCGGGCGATTTCAGCATGGGCAACAATTCCTACCCAGAAAATCCCATTCTGACTGAAATGCGAACATTGGCGCTTAATCTACCTGTTCAAGGTGCCGTCTAACAGTCAGCTTGCCCTTGACCAGGACGCCCATTTAAACGGATGATTGGCCCAGCATAACAAGATCGCAAATCAACATTTTTCTGGGAGCTGCGCGCCAATGTTCAAGTTCAAACCGATTTTCGCCGCCTTGGCGATCAGCACGAGTCTGTTGGCATTCAGCGGGTGTGCGACAAGCCCGTCGCCCAGTTCCAGCGTCGCCAGCTTGCCGCCCTCGGTCTTGCCAGACCGCATCGCCGCCATGCGAACCGTTTTGCAAGATGGCGTCGACAAGAAAGTAACCGGCGGATTTTCAGCAGCCTTGGTGGATTCCTATGGCCGTATTGAAACGACCTATGTCGGCTTAGCTGACATCGAAACGGGCAAAGCCGTGACATCAGACACGGTATTTCGAATTTACTCCATGACCAAGCCGATCACCGCGGTTGCTGTTATGATGTTGGTCGAAGAAGGCAAAATTGATCTGGATGCCCCAGTGGCCACCTATATTCCCTCCTTTGCCAAGACCGTCGTTTATGTCAGCGGCGATACGCTTGAGACCTTGAAGACGGAGCCCGCGGTCCGCCCCCTCACGGTGCGCGATTTGATGCGGCAATCGGCGGGCATCCCTTGGTGGGGTCCAACTAAGCCAGTTGAGCGCTTGTATGCCATGAATGGGATTGAACGCGCTCCGGGCGAGGTCGTACCGGGCTTCAAAGGCCCGCGCGTTGCAAATCTGCAAGATTTGGCTGACAGGGTGGCCGCAACCCCTTTCACCAACCAACCTGGTGAAACTTGGACTTATGGCATTGCCATCGACGTCTTAGGCCGTGTGGTCGAAGTCGCTTCGGGACAAAGCCTTGGCACCTTCTTCAACGAACGCATCTTCACCCCCTTGGGCATGAAGCATACGGCCTTTCAGGTGCAGCCAGGTGATCAAGAGAATCTAGCGAACGTCTATTTCGCGGTTTCAAAAGTCAAAACCCCCACGGGCGGGATTGATAGCTACGTCAAAAGCCTCAAAGACGTACCCATGCATGAGGCCCTTCGCCCTGCTGACCCACCAGCCAAAAGCCCATTCCAATCCCCGGCCCGAATTGAGTTTGGCGGCGCGGGTCTGGTTGGCACTTTGAATGATTATGTGCGCTTTGCCCGCATGATTGCTGGCCAAGGCGAACTAGATGGCGTGCGCATCCTCAAGGCCTCCTCGATTGCGGAGATGGGCAAGGACCAGCTAGGTCCAAAAGCCAACGCAAATCTTGTAAAGCAGGGCTATAGTTATGGCTTGGGCTTTGGCACTGTGGTCGACTCCAATCTTTATCCGACTGGAGCGCCCGTCGGCACGATGTTCTGGGGTGGTGCTGCAGGCACCCAATTCTGGGCCAATCCGCAAACCAAAGAGGCCGGCGTATTGATGACGCAAGTCCTTGGCGATTATCTTCGCACGTATCAGGTGAACGCCGCCCGGGCAGCCAATGGCTTGCCTGTGCAATAAAGGCGCTAGTTGCGCTGCTCTGTGTGCAGGGCAGCGCAACCTGAGGCGCAAGAAGCGGACCTGATTGACCCAAGCCTGTTGGGGCGACACAGTGGCATCATGCCTGATCCCCATGCCGCCGCCCCGACCCGCCATCTCTCAGTCCCCTATGTGATCTTCATCGCCGTGGGCATGGTCGTAGGTGCGGGCATTTTTAAGTCGCCGGCTCTGGTTGCTGAAAATGCAGGTAGCGTGTGGGCCGTCTATGCTGTGTGGATCGTGGGGGGCCTGATCTCCTTGATGGGAGCCCTATGCTATGGTGAGCTTTCGACCGCCTATCCCAGCCCCGGCGGCGATTATCATTTCCTGACAAAAGCCTATGGCCCAAGTTTTGGCTTCTCATTTGCCTGGGCGCGTTTTTCCATCATCAATACGGGCTCTATCGCCCTTTTGGGCTTTGTCATTGGTGATTATCTCAACTTGGTTTGGAACTTGGGTCCGCATGGACCCGCCCTGTTCGCCTTAGTGAGCGTCGTTGTAATGACCCTGTTCAATTTGCGGGGTACCACCGGCGGCAAAGGGGCCGACTACGCAATCACCAGCTTGGAAGTGATCGGCCTATTAGCCTTGGCTGCGGCGGCGGCTTGGCTCGTCGTTCAGTCCTTACCTCCCGCGACGACGGGGACTGGGCATAGCCCGAATGCCGCCGGCATTGGCTATGCCCTAGTCTTTGTGCTGCTGGCCTTCGGAGGGTGGAGTGAAATGTCGACCTTATCGGCTGAGATCAAAAATCCTGAACGCGGGATGGTTCAGGCCCTTTTGGGATCGGTTCTCATCATCACGCTCTTATACCTGATGGCCAATTGGGCGCTTCTGCGGGGGTTGGGCATAGAGGGACTAGCGCAGTCCAAGGCACCGGCTGCCGACCTCATGGCCCGCGCGTTTGGACCTCAAGCCGGGATCGTGTTAGCCATCGCCGTGGCGGCAGCGTCCATCACCTCCATCAATGGCACCATTATTGTCGGCGCGCGCACCACCTATGCCGCAGCGCGCGACCGCACCGGTCTTAGCTGGATTGGGACTTGGGACGGTAAACGAGGGATTCCCTCCAACGCCATCATTGCCCAAGGAATTGTATCGATTGGATTAGTCGTTCTAGGTGCCTTATATCAGGGCTTTTCCACGCTCGTTGATTACACCGCCCCAGTTTATTGGGCTTTCCTAACGGCAAGTGGTTTGGCCGTGATCGTCTTGCGTCGGAAACTGCCCGATCAGCCACGACCATTCAAAGTGCCGCTCTATCCCATCCTGCCATTAGCTTTTGCGGCCAGCAGCACACTCATGCTGTGGTCATCATTGAACTATGTGAAGATTGGTGCGTTGTTCGGACTGGCAGTCATCAGCATCGGGATAGTTCTTGCGGTGGTCACCAAGCCTCAAAAATGAATTGCATGAATGGTGTTGGATACCACACCAATCAACCAGTCCAGACCCGCCAACGCCATGCCAATGCCGAGAGGTGCGACCGCCAAGCTCACCAAGAAGAAGCCGAACGACACCAGAGCCAAAAGGCCATCTCGCTGCAATAAAGCTATCGCCAGCGCCGCTATACTCATACCCGGGGGCCAATTGCCCAAAGGAATCGGCAAAGTGAGAATGCCGGCCAAAATCAGGGTCTGAATACCAAACCAAATCGTGACAGGTTTCTGGGTGAGAAACTGGAGGCGTGGCTGCACCAACTTCTCTATCTTCAATAAAGTCGGCAACGACACGTCGATACATTTGCGGAACGTCGCGGGCTCTATCTTCAGATCACCGATACGCTTAGGGATCCAAGGCGTGCCGGCGCCAAAGATCATTTGCAGGGCCGGAGCAACCAGCAAAATTCCAAAAACCGTCGAAATGCCGGGCACATTTGGAATGCAATTGGGCAAGGCAAGGATCAACAAAAGTAGTCCAAAGGCCCGCCCGTCGAGACGTCTCAAAACATCGCGCACGGCGATTTTCTCTTCACCTGGAAAGGCATCGTGCAATTCTATGAGCAGGTCTGATGTCTTAGGCGGCAGGGCAGCTCGCACGTTATTCATTCCAATCGGCAGCCCGCGTGGCGCTCGCCCCGGTATGTCGGGCGCAATTTGGGCAGAACAAGGGCCGGGCCTGTACAAAATCTCAGACATAGGGCCAGTTTATAGGAGCAAGGGTTCACGTTCGCGTTAGCAATCGTGGTTAAGGGCGCCCTTTTATTTTCGCAACAGCTTTCGCCTTTGCGAGCAGGCCTTGCACACCAATTCCTGAGCCCGCTTTCAAATCCGTCGTATAATCGCGGATGATGCCATCAGAGCCAATGATCACAAAACTTGGCACCCATTTTATGCCCCAAGCCTTGTAGGCGGCGCTATCATCGTCAATCGCGACCGGGAAGCTATAGCCTTTTTCAGCAAAGAAAGGGGCCAAACCGCCCCAGCGACCATAACGACCGCGCGTATGGATGCCGACGAATTGGAGCTTGCGGTCCCGCAAGATCAGGCGATTGAGCTCTGCAACATCATCGACATCGGCCAAACAATCGGGGCACCAAATCCCCCAGAATTGAACAATTGTGGTCTTGCCGCGAAAGGCCGCTTGCGTCAGTCGGCCTCCGCCAAAGCGTTCGAGATCGGTAGCTGGTGCCGCTTGGCCGATTAAATCATAGCTGCGTGGTCGACGATCCACGGGCGCAACCAGCGCGGTCTGAGCGTCTGCCTCCACCGCGAGCGAGGTTGCAACAGCGCCAACAGCGAGGCCGGTTAATGTGTCTCTACGTGTCATATTGGTCATTCGCCTTATCTGGTGGAAAGAAGCCAACTTGCCAAGCCCTTACGCCTAGGCGCTTCCCACAAACTCGCGCACTTTGCCTACAAATCTTGCAGCACCGCGCGATGATTTGAAGGCCCAAGAATGGTCGACGATCTGGCCTGTCGCGTCGACCAATAAGACTAATGGTGTTCCGGGCACCCGGACGGATTGGGTAAGGCGCTGGGTACGGTCGTCCACTATTAGCACCGCCACATCTGGTGCCCGGCGTGCAGCCCATACCGATAGACTAGGCCCATCCCGGGGCGCGAGCCCAATGTGTACGCTTAAAAGGTCAAAGCGGGATTCTGAACCTTGTAGCGGCTTCAAGGCGCGCACGGCCTCTTCCCAATATGGCTCATCAATCCGGCAGGGCCCGCACCACAGCCCCCAGAAGCGCAAAACAGCAGGGCGGCCCAAGGTGGCGAGGTTGATACCAGTGCCATCGATCAGGCTTGCGGGCACAGAGGCTAAGCGCTGGCCATGCAAGGCCAAAGCAGGGTCCTTCCGGCAGCCTGCCAACGCAAAGGCGCTGAGACCTGAAAGTCCAAATGTTCGCCGATCCATCCGTGACAACACCCTCACACGGCCAGTAGGCCTAGCCGACTTACCTTAAGCGGAAATGAAAACGGCGGCACAGTCGAAACCGTGCCGCCGCCATATCTTGCCCGCCAAACTGGGGCGACGTCTTAGTAGATTTCGAACAGGCCAGCAGCGCCCATGCCGCCACCGATACACATGGTGACAACACCCCATTTCACATTCTGGCCAGCGGCTTTGCGACGACGCCCTTCCAACAAGATGTGGCCAGTGCAGCGCGTGCCCGTCATGCCGAATGGGTGGCCAATGGCGATCGAGCCGCCGTTCACATTGTACTTTTCAGGATCGATGCCCAAACGGTCACGCGAATAGAGGCACTGGCTGGCGAAAGCTTCATTCAGCTCCCACAAGTCGATATCATCGACTTTCAAGCCATGACGCTCCAGCAAACGGGGCACCGCGAACACTGGGCCAATGCCCATTTCGTCGGGCTCGCAACCTGCAACCGCGAAACCGGCAAAGCGGCCAAGCGCTTCCACGCCACGCGATTGTGCAGCCTTAGCTTCCATCAAAACAACTGCAGCTGCGCCGTCTGACAATTGGGAAGCGTTGCCAGCGGTGACAAATTTGTCTGGGCCGCGAACTGGCTTCAAGGAAGCCAAGCCTTCTATGGTCGTGTCTGCACGGTTGCACTCGTCCCGGTCGACGATCACGTCCTTGATCGTGGTTTCGCCGGTTGCCTTGTCCACAACCTTCATCTTGGTGGCCATCGGGACGATTTCGTCGGTGTATAGACCTGCTGCTTGGGCCGCAGCGATGCGCTGTTGGCTACGCAAGGCATACTCGTCTTGATACTCACGGCTGACATTGTAACGCTCTGCCACGATGTCGGCGGTTTCAATCATCGGCATCCACAAGGCTGGCTTGATGTTAAGCAGATGCTCTTCCTGGTAGTGCGACAAGTTCATCGAACCGCCCATCTGCACCAGCGAGATCGACTCCACGCCGCCACCAATCGCGCAATCTGCGCCGCTTTGGGTGATGTAGTTTGCCGCCATCGCAATGGTCTGCAGACCGGACGAACAGAAACGGTTCACAGTGGTGCCCGAGGTGGTGACGGGGCAGCCAGCCCAGATGGCGGCGTTTCGGGCGACGTTTGCACCGGTCGCGCCTTCAGGTTGGCCGGCACCGATATAGACGTCCTCAACCAAGCCAGGCTCAATCCCAGCGCGCGCAATCGCGTGCTTAATGGCGTGACCAGTCATGGCAGCACCATGGGTCATGTTGAACCCGCCACGCAAGGACTTGGCAAGGCCTGTACGGGCGGTAGATACGATTACGGCTTCACGCATAGTGGCGGCTCCCTTTACTTCCTGTCACGCCGGTTCATCCGGCTTTCTAAAGGTCTCTTAGCGCCTGTGTCGGGGATGGAAAGCCCTAATTTCGCAGTGACGCTGGGGCAGGACGCAGAAATCAGGATCAAATCATGTTGAAATCGTCGATAGCCATTATGGAAAGAGCTGCCTTTGCCCCCACGCGATAAGCCCATTGCGCTTGAATTCTTTGCCGGAGGTGGCCTCGCTCAATTGGGCTTAAGCGGCCAGTTCAATGTTGCTTGGGCCAATGATTTGGATGCGATGAAGTGCTGTGCTTGGCGCGAGAATTTCGGCACGCATGGCTTGATTGAAGGCGATGTGGCAGCCATTCAACTTAACCAACTACCCCAGCGCCCTGCTTTGGCTTGGGCCAGTTTTCCTTGTCAGGATTTGTCGCTCGCCGGCGATCGAGCCGGCCTAAAGGGGGGGAGGTCAGGTACCCTCTTTGCCTTTATGGCGCGACTGGCCGAGTTGCGAGAACGAGGCGACCCTCCAGAAGTGGTGGTGCTAGAGAACGTCAAAGGCCTATTGAGTTCTAACAGCGGAAAGGACTTGGCTGCGATTATCACTGCGTTGCAGGACTTAGGCTATGCGGCAGGGTGCCTCGAAATGGACGCGGCTTGGTTCTTGCCCCAATCAAGGCCTCGTGTTTTCATCATTGCGGTGCGCCAAGGCGTGGAAATACCTGCTGCCCTTCTGTCTAGCGAAAACCGGCACTGCATGTTCCAAACGCCTGCGATTCTGAAAGCTCAAGCCGCCCTGCAGTCTCGTGTCGTCCGATGGTATTTGCCACCCCCACCAAAGTCGCCAGCACACTTAGCGGATCTACTCGACCCAATGGATAATGCTTGGTGGGATGCGAACAAACTTGCCAGGTTCAATCAGCAATTGAGCAAGACCCATCGTGAGCGGCTGGAAGCCATTAGGGGCACACCGGGTCGCCATATTGGCACCATGTATCGCCGGATCCGGCGCAAGGGCGGTGAAAAGCTGCAGCAAGCAGAAATCCGCTTTGACGGAAAAGTTGGCTGCCTGCGGACACCGGCAGGGGGGTCCTCACGCCAATTCTGGCTGGTAGTGGAGAACGGAACACTAAAAATTCGCCCGATCAATCCGCGCGAGGCCATACGACTGATGGGGGTACCTGATACTTACCTTTTGCCGAAGGGCACTTTGGCCGGGCTAAAGATTGCAGGCGATGGTGTCGCCGTTCCTGTCGTTGCTTGGTTAAGCGAGAACCTTTTGGCACCTTTAGTGGCCTGTGCCCGCCCGTAAGCACCTGCTTGCCTTTAAGTGAAGGCACGCCTTAGAAAGATGGGATGATCGTCACTGCCCCTCACCAGAAATCCAGCCCGATGAAGCGCATGCTTGTGATGGTGCTGGCTGCAGGTGTCGCTGTCGCAATTGCCTATGGCGCAGGGGAAATCTCGCACCTCTTTTCATTTTGGATCAGTGAAGCCGGCGCGCCTGATTTCTTCCGAGAACCCATAAACTTAGCGCTAGGCCTTGCGGGGCTTTTGGTCTGGCAAAAACTAAGCCGACTGCCCGATCAAACGCCACCCTTATGGGGGTCGCCTGCACTTGGGCTTGGCTGGGGCTGGTTGGTTGGATGTGCTCTGCCCGGCCTCGCGCTCCTCGGTCTAGTTATAGCGCAGGCTGGGGTCTTTGAAGAACAAGCGTTTCCCCTCGCCGCCCTCATCATTCCAGTACCTTTTATCCTCATCCATGCGATGGCCGAGGAAGTTGTGGTTCGCGCTATTGCCCAGCGCACCGGGCACGCCGCTTTTGGCCCCCTAGCAGGCATTGGCCTTGCAGCGCTAACCTTCTGCGCTTTGCAGACAATTCAAGGCTATAGCTCGATCTGGCACATGGCCAATTCGGCGCTATTTGGAGCTGCCCTAGGATTTATCGCGCTTGGTCGTGGCGGTATTTGGGCTGCAATCGCGGGCCATGCTGGCTGGACTTGGCTCGAAACCAGTTGGATCGGGGATGCGGTCACCTTTCAAAAAGACGGCAGCTTCTGGGCCGGGTCTGGGCCGGATTCGTATGGCTCACCCGTCTTTACTTTGGTCTTGTTCCTTGTTTTGGCCCTGATGGGCACAGGTCAGGCTTTGCAATCCGCAAAAGAAAAGCAATAACAGCAACCATGTCGACATCCTTCAATTTAAGCACCCCGATCATTGAATATCTGTCTGAGGTCAATCGATCGGAGCACCCAGTCTTAACCGCCTGCCGAGTTGAAACGGCGAGCCACCCAAAGGCGATGATGCAAATCAGCGCCGAACAGGGCGCATTCATGAGCTTTCTGATCCGTCAGCTGGATGTGCGCCTAGCCGTCGAAGTGGGTGTCTTTACCGGCTATTCGGCGTTGGTGACCGCACTTGCCCTGCGGCAAAATGCTGGTCCTGGCGGCAAGCTCTTTGCGTTCGACATCTCTGAAGAGTTTACTGATTTAGCCAAGGCCTACTGGCAGCAAGCCGGCGTTGAAAGCACAATTGACTTGCGTATCGCCCCTGCTAGCGACAGCCTCAGCGCCTTAGCCAGCGAAGGCTATGCAGGCCGCATCGATTTCATGTTTGTCGACGCGGATAAGCCAAGCTACCGAGATTATTACGAAAAGGGCTTGACGCTTCTACGCACTGGCGGTGTTATGCTGTTTGACAACATGTTGTGGAGCGGCTCAGTCGCAGATCATAGTGATCAGAGCCTTGAGACTGTCGCCCTGCGGGACCTTGCCTTGTATGCCAAAACCGATCCTCGCGTGCGCTCTGTCATGGTCGCCATTGGCGACGGCCTAATGCTGGTGACCAAAATCTAGCGCGGAAATGAACTTCTGTCGGAGGTAGCGGTGACTTCCATCGGATCAACCAACATTTGAACGCTCGTGGCAAACTTGCGCCAAGCTTGTGGCAGCCAGCTGCGCGCGACCACGGTGGGTTGGTGACGCCAGTCGCGGGCGACAAATGGGGCCATTTTGGTGACAATTGCTGTCCGCCCATGCAGGATTTTGTTGACGCGCCAGCCGGGTTCGCGACGCAAAACGTCTAACAGGATTTTCCCTGTCCAGAGGTCCACATCATCAATCAGCATCTTCCCGCCAACTTTCAAACGGGGTGCCATATAAAGCCAGTCGATTCCTGGCAGCGGAAAGCCATGGCCACCATCGATGATGGCCACGTCCAAATCCTCATGACCCTTCAGATGGGGCAAAATGTCTTGGCTGAGACCATGGTGAAAGCGCACCAAACTTAGGTCAAGGCCTCGTTGAACCGCTGCGCGTTGAATAGACGCGATTTCATCGGCTGACGGTGTGATGACTTCATGAAAACAGTCGGCTTCTAGGCATGCCAAAGTGGACTGGCCGCACCCTGTTTCCAAAGTGTGCATGCCGGGACGCAAATGCATCTGAAGCCAGGTCAATGCGAGATTGCCAGCTTCCCACTGAAGTCGTTCGCCCGTCCGACCCTTGGATTGATCCATGTTAGTTTCCGCCCAAATGCACAAAGGTCGAGCCGTCCCATTGTGGGAAGGCGTCCCGTCTTTGGAAGAATCAAGCAAGTTTCGAACCAATTGCGCGAAGATCTCAGCGGGCGACCCAAATTGTGCCTTGGCGTACCAATATCCTAACCGTAAGGCTGCCGGGGTCATTGACACCACTGGCCGAAATCGTAGCGAGGCGCGTCATATCTCGGGCGCGATCAGCCCGACCAACGACCAACCTATCACGGGTTGGGGCGGCCACGGCAACGGGCCCGCCCAATTGCTTTTGAAGCGTAGTCCAAACAGCGTCGAGCGCCAACAGACTTGTCGCATAGGGCTGATCTTTATCGGCCTCCAATAAGCCGTCATTCACAGTCCACTTAATGCCGGTCAATTCTTTCAGCGTATTGGCCCGCGCACGGTCAAATGCTTGAGTGGCGCCTAATTGTAAGTCGTTCAGTCGACCTATTGGCATGAGAGCAATTGTCGTTGGCGTATCCCCTGCGACAACTTCTTCTAGGCCATCCGCAAAAGGGCGTCGAACCAAGGCATTGCGTTGACCTAGGACTGCCGTCTGCACCTCGAACGTGTCGATGGCCTCCGTGGTGCGAATCACGACGCGCAACTGCTCGAGCTTGAACGGGTCTTGCTTATCGAGGAGGTTGCGGACATTGGTTTCAAAACGACTATATTCAGCTTCTGGATTGGCATCGGGGAGATTGACGCGCGCCTGCAACGTATCGAGGCGGACGCTCACTTCGGAATGGGTGACAACCCGCAAACTATTGACCAAGCCATCCATGCGCTCCACCCCGCGCACGCCCGGAAGGGCAGACAAGCGGCGTACCATTTCTTGACTGACTTCTTCCATCGATATCCGCTCAACAAGGGACACTGCAGACCCGGCGGGGGCTGGGTCAGAAGCAGACTGGGCAAGCGCTGGGCCTGCGACCGCAAAGAAGGCCCAAGCGCAGGCGGCCAACAGGGATTGAGCGTTCATAATTCTTGTCCGTTTCAGTTAAAGGCCGGGCGCGCTCAGACGCGCCGCCCGATCTGCTTCCTGCTTGGCAACCGGGAAAGCACAATAGTCAGCGGCGTAGTAAGCGCTCGGGCGTCCATCACCCGAAAGACCTGGCCCGCCAAAGGGTAATGCGGAAGACGCGCCGGTTGTAGGTCGGTTCCAATTGATCAGGCCCGCGCGCAGATTGAGCGTCGCTTCCTGCCACAAGGCCGCATCATCACTGACCAGACCTGAAGAGAGGCCAAAGCGTGTGGCATTGGCCCGCTGGATAGCTTGCTCAAACGTCTTTACACGAAACACTTGGGCAAATGGCGCGAATAATTCTTCATCCTCAGCTTCTTGCGCGTGCGTCATGTCGATTAAGCCCGGGCGCACAAAGGCGGGGCCTTCCTCGCCAATTTTGGCCTTGACGAGGGACTTGCCGCCCAATGCCTGCAATTCTGCTTCGAAATGTCCGACCCGGGCGGCTTGGCCGGCATGGATGACGGGGCCCATAAAGGCGGCAGTCTCTGAATTCCAAGGCGCTAAGACCATCCGCTCGATGCGGGCTTGCGTTGCCTCTAGGACTTGATCGCCAAAGCGGCCTTCCGGCAAGATCAAACGGCGCGCGCACGAACAGCGCTGACCGCTGGTGATGAAAGCAGAATGCACCACCAAATCTGCCGCTGCCTCAATATCTGCCGGATCCCAGATAATCAGTGGATTATTACCACCCATTTCAAGGGCTAGAATAACTTCTGGGCGGCCCCCAAACAGGCGGTGGATCGCCGTGCCGGTGGTGGCGGAGCCTGTAAACAATACCCCATCAATACCTTGTGCAGCCAGAAGCGCAGCCCCTGCATCACGCGCGCCCATCACCACATTCAAGACGCCTGCGGGCAGGCCCGCTTCTTCAAACGCCTCGACCATTAAAACAGCAACGGAAGGGGCCAATTCTGAAGGTTTAAACACAACGGTATTGCCAGCCAACAAGGCCGGAACGATATGGCCATTGGGCAAATGACCGGGGAAGTTAAACGGGCCGAGAACAGCCATGACGCCCCATGGACGGTGGTCCAATGCCGCGCGGCCAAAGGCGGCAGCTTCGCTTTTAACGCCAGTCCGCTCTTCATAAGCGCGCACGGAAATCGCGATCTTACCGACCATCGCGCCAACTTCGGCGGTTGATTCCCACAGTGCCTTGCCCATATCCCGGGAAATGGCTTCAGCGATTGCCGGACCTCTGGCCTGGAGCGCTCGACTATAGGCTTCAAGGATCGCAATACGCTCCCCGCGTGACGTCTTTGCCCAAGTAGGAAATGCCGCGCGGGCGGCAGCGACGGCCTGTTCAACTTGGGTGCCTGTCGCCGCATGGGCAGCAAACACCACCTCCTCGCTGGCTGGATCGATCGAGGTGAAATGAGGGCCGAGCCCTGCGTGCCAACACCCGTTGAGATAGAGGCCACCATGTGACTGCTTAGACATCAAAACTCCGCATGCGGCCGATCTGGCCGTCTTCCATTTCTAAAGCTTCCAATACCTGAGGGGCGACGATGACCGCGTCAGGCGTGATCCGGGCCGGCACCAAGGTACAGCGAAATCCCTCGACCCTGCCGTTCGACACCATCGCCCGCTCTTCGCCGTGGGCATCGCCGGCTACGAATGGCAAAACGAGGGAGTCTCGGACTGTGCGTGTATCTTCGATGCGTGTGGCCAAAAGTGGGCCGCCATCAAAAATATCAATCACCCCTTCAAAGCGCAGACCTTCGCGCTCTAACAGACGCCGCGCGGGTGCTCCATCGGGATGGGTTTCGCCAATCGCGCCGCGCGCACTATCGGGCAGAAGGTCGACATAAATCGCGTGTTTGGGCGACAGATCGATGATGAATTGATTGTCACTGGTGGCGGATAACTTATCGGCCTCATCAAAGTCCATCCGGTAGAAGGGACGTCCCACCACTTCCCAGAAGGGGGAGCGCCCATCCAAATGCACCACGCCGCGTAGCTCGCTCACCACGGTGCCATGAAAGCGGGTCGGTGAACTGGCCATCAGCATAAAGCGTGATAAGCTCAATAACTTACCTGCCCCATCGCCGCGCCGCTCTGGCTCAAGGAACAAGGTACCGACCTCTGTGCAGCCGGTATAGTCGTTGACCATGGTCAAGGCGCGCATCTCAAAGCGGCGGTTGGCGGCCTTTGACGCCTGACCATAGGTGACGATCCGATAATTGAAGAACGGCACATCGCGGCCAATATTGGTCTTCACGGCCGCACAGCCAAAGGGCCGCCCGCCCTTGGCGCTCTCTATCATCAACAGGTAAATCCCGCCATCGCCGTCGGCTTTGGGGACGTCTGTCGAGAACGTAGTGAGGCTTTTTTCCAGCCGCTTGGCTAGGAGCGCCTCATCCTCGGGCAGACTGGTAAATCCTGGGCCCGAACGACGGGCAAAGCCCATGAAAGCATCAAAATCATCTAGCCGCGCCGGGCGTACTACGAGCATGGATTTGTTCCCAATTCCTGTGCCAATAAGCGACGTGGGGCTTTGGCATCCAATTGCCCCGTGGCATAGCCTACCAAAACCGCCAAAGACAGCCTGACCCGCTCTGGAAAGCTGTCAAGAATTGCAAATTCCTGATCGGAATGGATCAAACCGCCGCGTGGGCCGAGCGTGTCGACATTGGCGCAGCCAGACGCGGCGAGATTATTGCCTTCACAAACCCCACCGGTATCTTTGTAGACAATCTCTAGCCCAACCGCCTTTCCGGCGGTCGCAACTTGGGCAAAAACCAGCTCTTGCGCTGGCGTTCTGGGCTTAGGTGGGCGGCCAAAGCCACCGTGGAGATGGGCGTGGATGCCACCACCCATCAGATACTGACCGATGAGAGCTTCCACTTCAGCTTGCGCCCACGTCGCTGCTGTAGCATCGGGTACGCGCACATTGAAGCGGACGATGGCAAGGTCTGGCACCACATTATTTGGCCCGCCGCCATCGACCCGGCCCGTATTGAACGTCACGCCGGGCGCTTTCCCATTGAGCGCCTCTAGGCCCGCCACAAAGCGCGCCGCAGCGGCAATAGCAGAGCGCCCCTCATGATGGGCGCGCCCGACATGGGCGGCTTTACCATGGACCGTCAGCGAGAAATTGCCCGAGCCTTTTCGCGCCCCAGACATAGACCCGTCCGCGAGCGCTGGCTCATAAGTCAATCCGACATCGCTGCGCGCGCCAATCTCATGCAGCAGGGCGGCGGAGCCGGGTGAGCCGATCTCTTCATCGGGGCTTAGCAGGACTTCATAGCCAATTTGGGCCGCATAGGGCAGTTTTTCAAACGCCTTCAACGCCTCCAGCATCACCCATAGGCCACCTTTCATATCGGCAACACCGGGTCCGTTGACAATACCGGGCTCAATCTCTCGTACGGTCTGGAAACTCGATTGCGCTGGGAATACCGTATCATAGTGCCCAGTCAGTACCAGTTTGATTGGGGCTTCTGGCCGAACAACGATGTGCAGAGAATCGCTCAAAGCTTGCTCTGCTTCTTGGCCCAATGCATTGATGATCGCCTCGGGCGGTAAGACGCGCCGCATACAGGTGCCGGGCAGGACTTTGAAGGCTGCTTCCAGCTTGAGCAGAAACGCTTGCAGCCCCTCGAGATTGCGGGATCCGGTATTGATGCCGCACCAATCTTCAAGTCTGGCTTTCCAGATGGCGCGGTCGGCTTCAACGGCGTCCAGCGCTTGTTGGGTTTTGCGATCAAAAATCAGATTTGCGATCATCTTGATCTTCCTTCACAAAAATACCGCCGCTGGTGCAGACTAAGGTTGCTTCCGAAATTCAGATGTAGTCGAAAGCCGCGCGCAGCGCCACGCCCCTGACCCGTGCTATCTGTGTCTCGCCACAGCTGGGCGACTAGGGTTAAAGGCTCAATCCGGTGCATTGAGAGAAGGCGTAAAATGATGTCAGCTGTGTTTGATCATATCGAGTTTGACCACCATGAGCGCGTAGTCTTTGCCCATGATCATCAGACGGGCTTGCGCGCAATTATCGGCATCCACAATACATTTCTGGGGCCTGCAGCCGGTGGTGTCCGCATGGCCAATTATACCAATATGGACGACGCGCTAACCGATGTGCTGCGACTGTCTCGCGGCATGAGTTATAAGAATGCACTGGCGGGCCTGCCCTTGGGGGGCGGCAAAGCCGTCCTGATTGGCAACCCCAAGACCGACAAAACGCCCCAGCTGATGCGGTCCTTAGGGCGCGCGATTGAAGGTCTATCAGGGCGCTATTTGGCGGCAGAAGATGTCGGCATGACTTTGGCCGACATGGAACAAATCGCCTTGGAGACGAGCCATGTCTTTGGCCGTGACCCCAAAGCGGGCTTTGGTGGCGAACCCTCCCCCATGACGGCGCTAGGCGTGCTTCTATCCATCAAGACCTGTGTGCGACGCGTGATGGGTCGAGATGACTTGGGCGGCGTGCGTGTCGCGGTGCAAGGTGCCGGGGCCGTTGGCGCGGACCTTGCCCGACAATTGGGCCAAGAAGGTGCAGATGTGTTGGTTGCTGATGTAGACCCAGTCCGCGCCGAAGCAGCGGCGGCCGCGGCAGGCGGGCAGGTTACACGTGTGGAAGATATTCTCTTCGCTGACGTGGACGTGCTAGCCCCCTGCGCTCTGGGCGCTATTCTCAATGACACGACGATCCCTGCTCTACGCACCAAAATTGTCTGCGGGGCAGCCAATAATCAATTGGCAGAGCCGCGCCACGGCCTTGCTCTGGCCGAGCGCGGCATTCTTTATGGACCTGATTATGTCGTCAATGCCGGCGGCATCATCAATGTCGCCTATGAAGTCTCAGGTAAATATGACGCGGCTAAAGTGGTCGAGCACATTCAGCGGGTGCCAAAGACGCTTGAGCAAATCTTTGAAGAAGCGGCCGATGAAGGCCTAACGCCAGACGTGGTTGCGGACAGGATGGCGCAACGCCTTATTGGACGCTCGTAGGTTTAGGCGACGCTTCTTCGGTCGGTTGCGGCTCTGTCGGCATGAAGGGATAGAGCCACTGACCCAATAGATTGGATGGCATATCCCGTTCTGTCAGGCCCAAATTCATCGGCTTCTGGTCCTTTGGCATATAGAAGGTGCCAAACATATGGTCCAAAAATGAGAATGTCGCGGCGAAGTTCTTGGATCCGCCCTCGTCCGCGCCTGTATGATGCCAACGGTGAAACACCGGGCTTGCAAACACATGTCGCAAGGGCCCAAAGGTCCAGTTCAAGTTGGCATGGACCATCGTGGAGTAAAGCACGTTAAATGGCGCGAGGACGGCAACAGCAGCGGGTGGGAATCCTATCCAAAGAGCCACTGCATTGGCGAAGATGCTGTGGAAGATCAAGTTAATCGGATGAAAGCGCACTGAATGCAGCCAGTCGAGTGTTTCCGGCGCATGATGGATCGCGTGGTAACGCCACAAGGCATTGGAGTGAAACAGGCGATGCGTCCAATAGAGCGAAACATCAGTGACGATCAGAACGCCGAGCGCCTGCAGCCACAACGGCCAATCTGCCAGCCAAGGCGCTCCAGTATTGCTCCATGCGACAGCAGCATCTAAATTGCCACCAAAGAGAACGATAAAGCCGGTACCAATCAACAGCGCACCGATTGAGGCATAGACCGAAGGGCCCAGCATCCAATAACCAATATCCATCCAAATATCGCGTCGGATCGGGCGGGGCGTTGGATCGAGAGGGAAGAGACTTTGCAGGAAGCCGAACAAACAGGCGCAAATCAGGAGCCAGACGGCCGGAAAGACGAAGGGCAAACCCATGATGTCGTTCAACATAACGCTTCCTCTTGCACGGACCCACTGACTCCAGTGCCGACGCAGCAGAACCATAGTCCAGAGACACTTAATCTGCCGTTAGCGTCTTTGCAAAAATCGGAGCTATCCGACGGTCAAATCCTCGGGCTAGACATAGCGGAGGGGCGCGCGCAAAGGCGCATTATCTTAATCCGACGTGGGGAGGTGGTGACCGCCTTCGAAAACCGCTGCCCTCATGCCGGCTGGCCCTTAGACACGTTTGACGGCAGGTTTCTGACAACTGAAACGGGTAGTCTCATCTGCGCCGCACACATGGCGGTGTTTGATCCCAAGACGGGCACTTGTTTAGGCGGCCCCGGCCAAGGACGAGGTCTTGCGCGATTGACTGTTCAGTCAGATGGCGCGCGTTGGCTAATTAGCGGCCTAGCGCTGTCAGCTGATTAAGGCCGATCAAGGCCTAGTCAAAAGCGGAGCTGGCTTTGGCCGCTCTGGCGGCGGGGGTGGAGCCCCAAAGGCCGGCATGCCCTTGGGTTGGCCCGCAACCTTGGGAACTTTGGCGTCGATTTTATCCATCCATGCAATGGCCTGCGGGCCGAGGTCAATCTGCGGGTTAGAGGGATCAAGCCGTGACGCCACTTCCCATTTCGTAATCAAGGACCGGGCCTGTGCGAACGCATCGGGCAGAGGGATTGGCTGGCGCAAAGCTTGATTGACCAAAGCATCGCCAAAAAAGGTCCAATCATTCTCTGCACGGCACCCAAAGGAAGGCTTTTGCGCCGATGCTGCCGTCAAGATAATGGTCGAGTCATTTTGCAAGGCCGGCACAAAGATACCGGAATAGCAGGCTGATAGGATAACAAGACGGTTCTTAATGCCGGCTTCATTGAGGAGTGCGGCTAGGCGTGTCGGCGCAATATTTCCGCCAGCTCGGTCGCCATCCCGGTAATTCAACCCTGTATTCCAATGACCGTGCGTCGTGATGAACAAAGCCAAAACGTCTTCTTGCCTGTTCATCATCTCAGCCACATGGCCTAGCGCTTGCGCCAGATGATCCGGGCTACCATCTGGCACGACGGGGTCAGTTGCCGAGCCTGACGCCCCCTTGCCATTGGCCATGACGATCACCCGTCCTTCGGCATCATATCGACTGGCAAGCACGCGGGCCGTTTCAGCCGTTTCGCGGCCAAACACGCCATCGCTATCGAGGCCAAGGGCAACCACATAGACATCAACAACGCCCTTGCGCTCTGGCTTTAGGCGACCCAGCGCACTGGTCATGGCGCGGGTCTGCCGCAGCGTCTCTGATGGTCCATAGGGTTCGGTTACGATCACGCTGCCCTTCTGCGCAGCTTCTCGCTCACGTCGCTCTTGGATGGCGCGCGGATTGGCAGGCTGATAGCCATAGTTCTGAGCCATCGCCTGCTCCGGCAGAGCCAAAGGCGGTGCTAATCCCGCAATCAGGCCTAAGCCCAAACAAAGTCCAAGGCGCAGTGGAGTCATCATACCCAAGTATCAGCGCGCAAATGCGCTTCTGTCCAGCCGATCAGCGCGATTTTTAGTGAGTCACGTGCGTTGAAGACAGATGGCGGTTGCTTCACCACCGCCAATGCACAGGCTGGCGAGCCCACGCTTGGCGCCACGCGCTTCCATCGCAGCGATCAACGTCGCAATGATGCGCGACCCAGAAGAGCCAATTGGATGCCCCAGCGCACACGCCCCACCGTTCACATTCACTTTCTCGTGGGGAATCCCAAGGTCCTTCATGGCGATCATCGGCACGATGGCGAACGCTTCATTGATCTCCACGAGATCGACATCGCCAATGGACCAGCCGGCTTTGGCCAAGGCCTTTTGCATGGCTTTTACCGGGGCAGTGGTGAAATAGGCGGGCTCATGGGCGTGGGCGGCACTCGCTACAATTTCCGCCAGAATCTTGAGGCCGCGCGCTTCTGCCTCAGACTTGGCCATCAGGACAAGAGCAGACGCGCCATCAGAAATGGCAGACGCATTGGCAGCCGTGACTGTGCCATCCTTGGTGAAGGCAGGCTTCAGGCCGGGGATTTTTTCAGGGCGTGCCTTGGCAGGAAGCTCGTCGCGGTCAACCACGGTGTCACCGCCGCGTCCGCTGATGGTGACCGGCGCGATTTCGCGAGCAAATGCGCCTGAAGACGTTGCAGTCTGGGCGCGCTTCAAGGTTTCTAACGCATAATTATCTTGGGCCTCGCGGGTGAATTGATACTCACTAGCGACTTGATCGGCGTAAAAGCCCATTGGCTTGCCTTCGTAGGCATCTTCGAGACCATCCAGCGCCATGTGATCGAAGATCCGGTCATGGCCATATTTGACGCCGCCGCGATGGGATTTCATCAAATGAGGGGCGTTGGACATGCTCTCCATCCCTCCTGCGATCACGATCTTGGCTTCGCCCGCTTTGATCGCATTGGCCGCCATGATCGTGGCTTGCATGCCAGAGCCGCACATTTTGTTGAGTGTGGTTGCCTCGACGCTCAGTGGCAGGCCTGCCTTTAAAGCTGCTTGCCGGGCGGGGGCTTGGCCTTGGCCAGCGGGCAGAACATTGCCCATCAAAATCCAGTCGACATCTGCGCCCGCAATTCCTGCTTCGGCCATCGCAGCCTTAACGGCAACGGCACCCAATTCATTGGCGCTAAAGCTGCTCAACTCCCCCAACAGGCCGCCCATAGGCGTGCGGGCCAAACCGACGATAACAACGGGGTCTTGCATGGGGTGTTTCCTTTTTTGATGGACGGCGACTTCACGTCTCTTCAGAATAAGCACTTAAGGGCGTCACGTCACCCCTATTGGCGATCAAGGCTTTCCGGCGGCAGAAGCGCTGGAAGCCCGCAGGACCCATACGCGAACCACCAAGGCCACTGGCCTTGAAGCTTTGCTTTTCCGCTTCATAAAACTGGCTGGTTAAGGCAGCATCATTCAGGCTGATGGCGCCAGCCTCAATCTGGCGACCAATGGCTTCTGCTTCTGCCAAGGTTCCCGCGATCACGGCGGCTGAGAGGCCGAACTCGCTATCATTGGCCAAATGAATGGCTTCCTCGATTGAATCAAATGCCATAACCGGCATCACAGGGCCAAATGTCTCTTCGCGCATGAGGGCCATGCTGTGGTTCACATCGACCACGACCGTTGGCGCAATCCAATCGCCGCCCAAATGATGCTCAACCACACCACCGGTCAAAACCTTCGCGCCTTTGGCAACAGCATCGGCCAACTGAGCGGCAATCGTTTCTGCCTGTTTACCAAGAATCATGGGGCCGATCTCACCGATCTGACGGTCTGGCTGGTTGAAGCGAGCCGCTTTGGCCGCCTCGACCAAACCTGCGACAAAATCCTCATAAATCGGCCGAGAGACATAAATGCGCTCAATCGATTGGCACGCTTGGCCCGTCGACAGAACCGAACCGCGCAAGGCCGCCGTGACGGCACGATCGAGGTCGGCTGTTTCTGTAATGATCAGAGGGTCCTTGCCGCCCAGTTCCAAGAAGGACGGGATCAGGCGGCCAGCTGCTTGGACGGCAACCTTTTTGCCAGTGGCAACAGAACCGGTAAAACAAATGGCATCGACCACATCGATCAAGGCCACGCCCGTTCCCCCATCCCCCAGAACCAGTTGAAGCACGCCATCGAGAGCGGGCACTTCCGCGATGGCGGCCTGCAAGGGCGCGACAAAACGCGGGGTGACTTCGGACGGTTTGATAATAACGCTGCACCCCGCCAGAAGCGCCGGAATCGTATCGATCATCGATAAAGTCACCGGAAAATTCCACGGGCTGATGACGCCAACGAGCCCATAGGGCACCCATTGCGGCGCATGGGCCATGCGCGGGTCAAAGCGGCCATCCGTCCACGCGGTCGGCAACAAATGCGGTGCTTGAGCGGCCCAACCCCCTAGGCTTGCCAACGCGCCTTCAATCTCACGCCGCGCAATCTTGACCCGCCCCGTATCGACTGCCAGTGCGGCGTGAATGGTGTCAAAGTTACGCGTGATGGCCGCCTGCAGCGCCAAGAGCGCTTGAGCCCGACCCTCTAGACCCAAAGCCTGCCACGCTTTCTGCGCCATGCGGGCCCGTGATGCCAACGCTTGTACGTCAACAATGTCTGCGGCCTTAATCGTAAAGTCCACTTGGCCCGTGCGGGGATTGTTAACGGCGAGGTCGCGTGTGCTCATAGGCCTAATACCCCGGGATTCATGCGATTGTGTGGATCAAGATGGGCCTTGATCGCCTTGAGAAGCGCCATTGTGACCGGCTCGCGGGTTTGCGCATACCGATAGGTGCGGCCGATTTGGAAATGTGTTGCGCCAAACCGTTCGAAAATGTCGAGAATCTTGCCCCGCACCTCATCGACCAAAGCCGCATTGTCAGCGTTTGCTGGCAGTTTTGGCAGCTTGGCCAAATAAGAGGGCTCCAGCGTCGTTTCATGAATGCCATAACGGGCATCTGGCCAGAAGAAGACAGGCTCAATCAAAAAGCCATTGGTGCTGATCGTTGTCACCAAATAGCCGCTTGTCATGCCGCGTGCCTCAAATACGGGACCGTAGGACGCAAACAAGTTGTCCAATGCCTGCCAGCAGGCCTCGCCTTGCGACAAAGGCACAATGCCATGGATGGGCACCCAGCGTTCACCATCGGGGCCAAGGATATTGTTCAAGGGCGTGAAGGGTGCCGCGCGCATGGCCTTTGGAATGGTGCTCTCAATTTCACGGCCACCTTCGCTCTTCATAAGATCGCGCAAGGTGCGGGCGGCTTCCTCGACTTGGGCGGCGGAAGCGCCTTCCGTGATCAGATGCAAAGTGTAGCCCGCATCCTCCATGAAACCGCGCCCAGCCAAGGCCATTTTGGCCCCCTGTTTGACGCCCTCAAACACGTTCTTTTGAGCGCCGATAACAGCTGCTAAGGTCTTCACATCTTGCAACAGACTAGCGCGTCGCATGCGGATTTTGGCGAGGTTGGGATCAAAGGCGCAGACCTCGCTGGCGAGATTGGTGCGCGCGACTGCGGCCGTGGCGCGTGCTGTTGAAGCCAGATCTGGCATAGCAAAGCTCAAATGCGCCTCTTGTGAGGGTGCCGGGATCAGTCGCAACGTGATTTCTGCCTTAATGCCCAGCGCGCCGCAATCGCCACAGAAAAGACCTGCTAGGTCCGGTCCATAGTGCTTGAAGAATGGGCTGCCGCCTTTGGTCCCGGCGCTACCGGTGCGCACTATGCTGCCATCGGCCAGAACCACCGCCAGACAGGTGACGCTCTCCGACGTCGTCCCCCAGATACCCGCGCCGAAGAAGGCGTTCAGTTGGGATAGACCACCGCCAATGGTGGAGCTAAGGCCCGATAAGGGCCCCCAGAAGGGGGTCCGCAGGCCAAGCGGCGTCAAGGCTGCCTGCAAAGAGGCCCAAGTGGCCCCGGCCTGCACCGTTACCAGCATGTCTTCGGCGCTGACGGACAAGATCTGATCCATCCGCCGCATATCGATAACCACAGCGCCAACCTGCTCGGTAACAAAGCCAGACGTATAGCTCATGCCACCGCCGCGCGGCACAATGATGGCGCCTGCCTGGTGCGCCGCCTCTAAAACCTGCGACAATTCTTCAAGATTTGCTGGGGCCACGACGAGACCCGCTAGGCCGCCTTGGCTAAAAACATCCTCACTCATGGCACGGCGGGTGTCTTCGTCGCGGGCGACATAGTCCGCCCCAATGAGCTGTGCCAGACGATCAGCCAGAGCCAAATGAAGGGGAGCGGGTTCAGCCATGGTCAGGATCCTTCATAGTGGTTTAGCTAAGCCCAAAAAAGCTGCGACCAGCAAGAGTAGCCAGATTGTCACCACCAGCGGGCGGCTTTCATCGAGCGCGCGAGCAATCTCTGCATCAGTTTCTGGGCTTGCGCCTTCCTGCACAAGCCGACCGAAGGCTGGACCAAACCGGACCAAGGCGCGGCGGATCAGGAGTCCACAGAGAATCGTGACGGCAAGGATTGCGCACTTGGCTTTCAGAAACAGGGGCAAACCAGGTGTATTGGGCCAAAGGTTAAGCGCAAGTATGGCCAAGGCTGCGATAACGGCCCAGCGAATGGCAAGGTCACCTCTACGCAGTATGGAGGTTGGGCTTAGATGTCGCACATGTAGCACCCAAGCCAGCGCGAGCCAGATCAGGCCAGCAAGCCAAATCAAGGCAAGGCTGAACGGCCCTAGCACCAGCCATCCTTTCAGGGCCGCCAAGGTCAGACCCGTTGGCAAGGTCAGGATCATCGCCGTGCGCGGAGCCATATCAACTTGCGCCAGAACTTGCGCCGCCGCCACGCGCGCCGCTGTCGATTGCGTCGCATTGGTCAGAATGGTGGAACTATAGAACACGCCCAAATCGCCGCCTAACCAATAGACGAAAACCAAAAGATGCAAGAGCGTGAAAAGAGCTAGGTCCACTTCGGCGTCGATCCATTGAAATGATATATTTCTATATCAATTAATCGGATCCATCCGCAAGCCGATTAAGCCCGCAACAAACCCAAAATGCGTGCCAAAGTGGCTTTGAGTTCGCGGCGATCAACCACGATATCGACCATGCCATGTTCCAACAGATATTCGGACCGTTGGAAGCCCGGTGGCAATTTCTGCCGGATGGTTTGCTCAATCACGCGCTGGCCCGCAAAGCCGATCAAAGCACCGGGCTCTGCGATGTGGATGTCGCCTAACATGGCATAGCTGGCCGTAACGCCGCCTGTCGTAGGATCCGTCAGCACAACAATATAGGGCAGGCCTGCACGGCGCAGGGCGTCAATGGCCAAGGTCGTGCGCGGCATCTGCATCAAAGACAAAATGCCTTCCTGCATACGCGCACCGCCGGCGGCGGTGAAGCAGATCAGCGGGCACTTACGTTCCAGCGCTTCGTGAGCGGCCTTAATGAACGACTCGCCCGCAGCCATGCCGAGTGAGCCACCCATAAAGTTAAAGTCCTGCACCAAAGCGACGGCAGGACTGCCACCGACTTTGCCATAGCCAATCGCCATGGCGTCATCGCGACCCGTTTTCGCGCGCGCATCTTTCAGGCGATCGACATAGCGCTTATCGTCTTTGAACTTCAGCGGGTCTTCTACCACTTTGGGTGTGTCGATCGCCAGCCAGCTTTCGCCATCGAACAAATAGCGGAATCGGAGCTCTGGCCCGATCCGCATGTGGCGGCCTGAAGGCGTCACCCATTGGCTGTTTTCCAGATCAACCCGATAAAGCATTTCGCCGCTATCGGGATCTTTGACCCACAAATTGTCAGGCGTTTCGCGCTTTTGCAGAAGCTTATTGATGCCCGGGCGGATGCGGTCGATCCAGCTGTTCATGGGTTTGGCTCCTAGCGGGCTTGCGCAATGGCTTGCGACAAGGACTGACAAAACGCGGCAGCTGCTGTTGCAGCATCGCCACCAGTTTCGTGTGCGCTGGCGATCACGTCAACCAGGGCAGAGCCAACCACTACGCCATCGGCGATTTTTGCCGTGCGGGCAGCCGCCTCTGGCGTTTTGATGCCGAACCCGACCGCGACCGGCAGGCCTGAGGCTTGGCGTACTGCGGCGACAGCTTCAGCGATATCGGCGGTTTCAATCGCTTTATCGCCTGTGATGCCAGCCACGGAGACATAATAGACAAAGCCACTGACGCCCGCGACGACCGCAGGCAAACGTTTTGCATCCGTGGTTGGGGTGGCGAGCCGGATGAGTGCCAGATCACTGGCCTGCATGGCCGCGCGCAACTCGGCGTCTTCCTCGGGCGGCGCGTCTACAATGATTGCCCCATCAATGCCTACTTCGGCGGCATGACGCGCAAAGGCGTCATAGCCCATGGTCTCAACCGGGTTGAGATAGCCCATCACAATCAAAGGCGTCTCAGAATGTTTCTCACGGAATTGGGCGACCAGTGCCATTGTCTTACGCAAGGTCGTGCCATTTTTGAGCGCGTGGATGCCCGCGCGCTGGATCGATGGACCGTCAGCCATTGGGTCTGTGAACGGAAAGCCCAGCTCAATCACATCGACACCTGCGCCTGGCAAAGCGTCGAGAATGGCTGCGCAAGTTTCTAGGGACGGGTCCCCCGCCATGACATAGGCCACGAAAGCAGCACGGTTTTCCGCTTTAGCGCGCGCAAAGGCGCTGGAAAGACGTCCCACTGGCATTAGATCTTCGCCCCTAAAGCATTGGCGATGGTGAAAATGTCTTTGTCGCCGCGGCCACACAAATTCATCACCACGATGCCACCTTTCCCCACATCCTTGGCAATCTCGCCCACGCGGGCCAAGGCATGCGAAGGCTCCAGCGCTGGCAAAATTCCTTCAAGCCGCGCGCAAAGCTGGAAAGCTTCGAGGGCTTCATCATCGGTCGCCGACAAATAAGTCGCCCGGCCCGTATCTTTCAAAAATGCATGCTCTGGCCCCACGCCCGGATAATCAAGGCCTGCCGAGATCGAATGCGCGTCAATGATCTGGCCATCGTCATTCTGCAACAGATAGGTGCGATTGCCATGCAAAACTCCGGGCCGGCCGCCCGTCAAAGCGGCCGCATGCTGACCCGTTTCAATGCCGTGGCCAGCGGCCTCCACGCCATAGATTTTCACGCTTTCGTCTTCGAGGAAGGGATGGAATAGGCCAATGGCGTTAGAGCCCCCACCAATGCAGGCCACCAAAGCATCGGGTAGACGGCCTTCGCGCTCCAGCATTTGCTCCTTGGTTTCTCGCCCAATCACAGATTGGAAGTCACGAACCAATTGCGGATAAGGGTGTGGGCCTGCGACTGTGCCGATGATGTAGAACGTATCGTCCACGTTGGTGACCCAATCGCGCAGCGCTTCATTCATCGCGTCTTTTAGTGTTGCAGTACCAGCGTCAACGGGGCGGACTTCAGCACCCAACAGCTTCATGCGGAACACATTCGGGCTCTGCCGCTCGACATCTGTGGCCCCCATATAAACAATACAAGGCAGGCCAAAGCGGGCACAAACGGTCGCCGTAGCAACCCCATGTTGGCCAGCACCAGTTTCGGCAATAATGCGCGTTTTGCCCATACGCATGGCCAAGAAAATCTGGCCCATGCAATTATTGATCTTGTGGGCACCGGTGTGATTGAGTTCATCGCGCTTAAAATAGATTTTAGCCCCACCGAAATGGTCGGTCAAACGCTCAGCAAAATAGAGCGGGCTCGGACGGCCAACATAATCACGCAAGAAAACGTCCAATGTTTCTTGGAAGCTTGGATCTGCTTTAGCGTCTTCATAGGCTTGCTGCAGCGCCAAGATGTTGGGCATTAGGGTTTCAGCAACAAAGCGACCGCCAAATTGGCCGAAGCGGCCTTGCGCGTCGGGATAAGAACCCCAGGAATTACGTGCGTCCATATTGTTTAGTGATCCATTCTCAGTCGTTCAAAGCTTGCATGAAGCTGGCGATCCGTGCGCTATCCTTTAAGCCGGGCGCGCGTTCAACGCCAGAGGAGACGTCCACCAAGGGTGCACCGGTTTGCCGCACGGCTTCAGCGACATTTTCAGGATGAAGGCCGCCGGAAAGAAACCATGGCACGGGGCATTGGAACCCTTGCAGAATTTTCCAGTCAAAAACATGACCTAGGCCACCAGGTCTGGTCGCGCCTTTGGGGGCCTTCGCGTCAAACAAGAGATAGTCGACGACATGGAGATAGGGCGTGATCTGCTCCAAGTCGTCGCGCTGCGAGATACCAAAAGCGCGGATGATACCGACACCGCGCGCCTTAATGGCTGCGCAGCGCTGCGGGCTTTCTCCGCCCTGCAATTGCAAGAAGTCTGGCCCCAAATCGGTCATCACTTGATCAAGAAGCGCATCATCTGGATCAACCACAACCGAAACAGTCCGCGCCATCCCCGCCGCCATTTTCGCGAGCGGCTTGGCGTCAATTGGCAGGATATGACGGGGGCTTTGGGGAAAGGTCACAAAGCCGATAAAGGCCGCACCACAAGCCAAAGCATCGCCGACGGTTTGGCGATCAGACATTCCACAAATCTTGGCTTCGGCAAGGCGCATGCGTGCTCATGTAGAGCGTTCAGTCACAAAGCAAAAGCGCGCACTGCCGCAATTGGGCTTTAGCCTTCAGCTTTGCTTTTTTAAGAGATCGCGAATCTCTGCCAAAAGCTCTTCTTGTGACGGCCCCGCAGGGACTGCTGGGGCGGGCACTTTGACGCGATTATAGGCCTTTACGACCAAGAACAGCACAAAGCCGACAATCACGAAGTTCAGCGTCGCGCCCAAAACGTCGCCATATCCGATTGCGACTTCTGCCTTTTTGGTAGCTTCATCGCCCGCCTGCAACACAATCTTCATGCCCGCGAGATCAACCCCGCCGGTCAGGAGACCGACAACAGGCATAATCACCTTGTCGACAAAGGCTGAAACAATCTTGCCGAAAGCGGCACCAATGACCACACCGACGGCGAGGTCGATAACATTTCCGCCAGAGATAAAGGCTTTGAATTCATCAGCAATGCTCATGTTGAGGTCTTTCAATACAGGTTAAGCAGAACGCGGCGCACCCGGTTTTGGGTCCGCCGCGCTTTGACGAGGGAAAAGTGGATAGGGTCAGAAAGCAAGCGCGCCACCGCGGCTGCGCTACAAGCTTATTCGCCGGGATCAACGCCACCGTTTAGGCGCGCGCGCAATTCCTTGCCAGCTTTGAAGAAAGGTGCGTGCTTGGCATCAACGGCTACGCCTTCACCAGTGCGCGGGTTGCGACCCTGACGAGCCCCGCGAGAACGAACCGAAAATGCTCCGAACCCGCGCAATTCAACGCGGTCGCCGCTTTCCAATGCCTTGGTGATCTCTTCGAGGACGGTATCGACCACGCGCTCAACATCCCCATGAAATAGATGCGGATTCTCGGTAGCTAATTTAGCAACAAGTTCAGATCGCAACATAAGGGTCTGTTCCTCAGTTAAACTTTATCACCGCCATATAACAGCAAAAAACCACTCGCGCGCAAGCCTTCTTAAGGAAATTTGTCTTTGACCGAAAAATAAAAAGGCCAGAGCAACGCTCTGGCCTTTCTTTAAAGCTGCATTTGTTTGAGGTGTTCTTCGTCCACCCCAATCCACTTTAGTCGTTTTGTTCCTTTTGACGCAGCGCCGCGCCAAGGATATCGCCCAAAGATGCGCCGGAATCGGACGATCCAAATTGGCTAATGGCTTCTTTTTCTTCAGCCATTTCAAGCGCCTTGATCGAAACCGAGACTTTACGCGTTGCTTTGTCGATTGCCGTCACGACGGCATCAACGCGGTCACCAACAGCATAACGCTCTGGACGCTGCTCTGCACGATCACGCGAGATGTCCGACTTGCGAACAAAAGCTTTCATGACGTTGTCTGGACCAATCGAGACTTCGATCCCGCCCGAAGCGATTTCAGTCACGGTGCAGGTTACTGTTTGGCCACGCTTCAAAGTCTCAGTTGCGAATGGATCAGACGAGACTTGCTTGATGCCAAGCGAGATACGCTCTTTGTCAACGTCCACATCGAGAACCTTGGCTTCGACCATATCGCCGCGCTTGTAGTTCTTAATGGCTTCTTCGCCAGCTTGGTTCCAGTCGATGTCCGACATGTGAACCATGCCGTCCAACTCTTCATTGACGCCAACGAACAGACCAAACTCGGTGATGTTCTTGATTTCGCCAGTGAGGGTCGAACCAACTGGGAATTCCGTGACAAACGCATCCCAAGGATTGGGTTGAGCTTGCTTCATGCCCAGCGAGATGCGGCGCTTGTCGCCATCCACATCGATCACGATTACGTCGACTGGATCGCCAGGGTTGACGATCTTGGAAGGATGCAAGGTCTTTTTGGTCCAAGACATTTCAGACACGTGGACCAAGCCTTCGACGCCGGATTCCAGTTCCACGAACGCACCATAATCGGTGATATTGGTGATGACGCCCGAATAACGTGCGCCAACTGGATATTTGGCTTCTGCCCCATCCCAAGGATCGGAGAGCAATTGCTTCATGCCCAAGGAGATACGCTGGGTATCTGGGTTGATCTTGACGATTTGAACTTGAACCGTATCGCCCACGTTCAGCACTTGGCTTGGGTGGCTGATACGCTTCCAGCTCATATCGGTGACGTGCAACAGACCGTCGACGCCGCCCAAGTCCACGAACGCACCGTAATCGGTGATGTTCTTGACAACGCCATCGCGGATTTCGCCTTCGGCCAAACCGGCAACGATCTCGGTGCGGGCTTCTGCGCGGTCGAGTTCGAGGATCGAACGACGCGACACCACGATGTTACCACGTGGACGATCCATTTTCAGGATGCAGAATGGCTGGACGATGTTCATCAATGGACCGACGTCGCGCACAGGGCGGATGTCGACTTGCGAACCTGGCAAGAAGGCGTTTGCGCCACCGAGGTCAACCGTAAAGCCACCCTTCACGCGGCCAACGATCGCCCCATCAACCGACTCACCGGTTGCAAACAGCTTCTCAAGACGGCCCCAAGCCTCTTCACGGCGGGCCTTCTCGCGGCTGACAACGGCTTCACCAAGCGCGTTCTCAATCCGGTCGAGGTAAACTTCAACAGTGTCATTGACCTTCAAGGACGAACCTTCAAGACCAAATTCGCGCACCGGAATGCGGCCTTCGGTCTTCAAACCAATGTCGACCAGAACGAAATCGTTTTCGATCGAAACAACGGTTGCGGAAATGACTTTGCCTTCGGTCAAGCCACCACGGGCACCAAAGGATTCTTCAAGTAGTGCCGAGAAATCGTCCCGGCTCGGGTTAAGGAGCGTGTCGCTCATGTGTGTATCAGTCTCCGAATAGATGAAAGCAGGCCTGCCGGTTGGCTCCGGCGGTCTTGCCCGAAAGGTCCTGCGGCCTTCGGGCCTCACGTCTTACAACGCATCATTTTAGCATGTTAAATGCAGATCACACGATTGTTGGAATTTCGAGGAAAGCTTGCCTAGCTTTTGGCCAAACGCACCTGTTCCACGATCAATCGGGCTTTATCCACAGCCGCCTCTATACTCAGACCAGTCGTATCGAGCAAGTGGGAGTCTTCAGCGGGCCTTAAAGGCGCATCGGCGCGCCCGGAATCGCGGGCGTCGCGTTCAAGTGTTTGCGCCAGCATAACCTCAAAAGAGATAACCTCTCCCAAGGCTTCCAGTTCCATTTGGCGGCGTCGCGCGCGTTCCTCGGGACTGGCTGAGATATAGAGCTTAACATCGGCTTCTGGGCACACCACCGTGCCAATGTCGCGACCATCAAGCACCGCCCCGCCAGCTTGCAAGGCAAAATTGCGCTGAAGGTCGAACAAAGCCTGCCGCACCGCTTGATTGGCCGCCACGACTGAAGCCGCCGCGCCGACTTGAGCGGTGCGCAAATCGGCATCCTCAATCCCGTCCATCGACAGGTTCCGCGCGACCTCGGCGGCGGTGTCAGCATCTTGGGGTGCTTGGCCCGCAGACAAGAGCCGATAAGCCACCCCCCGGTAGAGCTTTCCCGTGTCCATATGGGGCAGGCCGTACAGCTCTGCCAAAGCCTTAGAGATCGTACCCTTTCCGGCAGCTAAGGGGCCATCGACAGCGATAATCATAAATTGGGTGCCCGTTGACTAGAAATTGGGGTGCTGGGTTTCGAGCGCGGTCCTATCAAGCTTGTCTGTCGCTGCCAAACAGCAAATACAACCGGACGGGCACATGCCCGCTAAGTCAAAGCACTCATGCCGCAATGTGCCTTTATTTTGTGTGGCTCCGACCTTAAGAAGCGAGGATGGAAACCTTGTTCATCCCCAGCTTCAAAGCTCCTGCCCGCGGCACCGTGACGGTTCCGGGCTCCAAGAGCATCAATAATCGGGCTTTGTTGTTGGCGGCCTTGGCGGATGGCCAATCGGTTTTGGCCGGCGCGCTCGATAGCGACGATACACGCATTTTCGCTAGCTGTTTGAACGCCTTGGGCTTTGACGTTACCCACGACGCTGCGGCCGCTATTTTTGAAGTTGTGGGCTGCGGCGGATCTCTGCCGGCACCCAAGGGTGGCGCGGCGGACTTGTTTGTCGGCAATGCAGGCACCGCCGCGCGCTTTCTTCTGGCGTTGAGTGCCCTTGGCCTTGCCCCTGTGCGCTTTGACGGGGTCGCCGCCATGCGCAAGCGGCCGATGGGCGACCTCTTGGATGCGCTTGGAGCCCAAGGTGCCAAGATCAGCTTTGGAGGCACGCCGGGCCACTTCCCATTGAGCCTTGTGGGCTCTGGCCTCCCTGGTGGTCGCCTCGAACTAGACCCGCAACGCTCTAGCCAACAGGTGAGCGCTGCCCTGATGGTCGCCCCTTTTGCCAAGGCAGACACCGAGCTTGTGCTGACCGGCCCCATCGTCTCAGAACCCTATATCGCCATGACCATCGACATGATGGCCGACTGGGGCGTCACTGTCGAAAGACCAGAGCCACAGCGCCTCCACGTCGCAGCGGGCCAATTCTATCAAGCCAAGGCGCGCTATGCGGTCGAGCCTGATGCCTCCAGCGCGTCTTATTTCTTTGCCGCCGCTGCTGTCACGGGTGGGCGGGTGACCATTCCTGGGCTTTCGCGCCAGGCGCTGCAGGGAGACACCTTATTTGTCGACGCCTTAGCCGGCATGGGCGCGACTGTGGAAGAAAGCGCTGCAGGCCTAACGGTGACAGGCCCCGTCCAACTTCGGGGCCTTGAAATCAATATGAATGCGATTTCCGATACGGCACCAACGCTTGCCGCCATCGCCTCCAATGCATCGTCGCCCACACTGATCACCGGTGTCGAACATATGCGTTGGAAAGAAACCGATCGTGTGCACGCCATGGCCACTCAATTGCGCGCCATGGGTGCGGATCTGGATGAACGCCAAGACGGCCTGTTGATGCGGCCCGCAAAACTAAAAGCCGTCCAAGTCGCGACTTATGATGACCACCGCATGGCCATGTCGCTGGCAATTGCTGGTTTGGCCAATGACGGGGTTACAATTGAGGACCCGGCCTGCACCTCTAAGACCTTCCCGACCTTTTTTGATGTTTTAGACCAGTTGCGCAGCCAATCTTCGGCCTAATTACATTGGACTGCAGCATAGGTTTTGACAGCGTCACACTTACGTGGCAAGCGCTGCGCCCTTAGATTACCTTCCCAATGTGGCGATCGGCCAGTGGAGCCCCAACAGTGCCTAAAATTGACCTTGGCGAAAAGCAATTGTGCCCTTCCTGCGGCGCAAAATTTTACGACTTACACAAACGGCCCGCAGAGTGCCCAAAGTGTTCCAATGTGTTTGATCCCGATGATGAGGCCGTCAAAGCCCGTCGCGCCAAAGCACGTCTGACCGCATTCGATCCCAAGTTGGCTGCGGCCGCAGAGGAAGACGACGAAGACGCACCCGCAAAGGTCGTCGATCCAGATATGGACGAGGACGAAATGGAGCATGAAGAAGTCACGGCAGAGCTCGATGCGGCTGCCGTCGACCAAGCGCCACTCGAACTCGATGACGATGAAGAATCCGACCCGATCAATCAAGGCACCGGTGGCGCAGATGTGCCCGAAGGCTTCTCCGAACAAGAATTGGATGATGATGATCCAACGGCCGGTGATGATGAAGTGCCCTTCTTGGAAGATGACGAAGACCTCATCGACGACGACCTGGGTGATATCCCAGGTCCAGACGATGATGACGTCGATCCCCGCTAAGGCGTAAAACCCGCGCCGCTCTTGGGCGCGCAACGCGACAACAAGGCCCGTCCTCGCTGCTTTAAGTGGTTAGGGCGGGCCTTTTGCGTTTCCGACACATTGTTTGACACGAAATGCTAGATGAGAGCGACGGCTGATATCGCTTGCTGCAGCGTTGCTGCGACGCCTGTCTTGATCCCCTCCACCGAGACGTCTATACGCGGCCCTCTTGTGGGTTCGGTGGAGCCCACAACTCGATCCGTTTGGACTAAATTTCCAAACCAGATGGGGCCATAGCTCAGTTGGTAGAGCGCTTGAATGGCATTCAAGAGGTCAGGGGTTCGACTCCCCTTGGCTCCACCATTTTTTCTTTTAAAAACAATGCTTAAAATAATTCCCGACTTGAGTCTAGGGTTATTGTGACCAAAACGTGACCAAAATTGTGACCACGGCATCCTTGGGCAGGTCTGAATCAAAGAATTTGGGCGATTCCAAGAATTGGGGTTCATGGGCAGTTTTTTGCCTGCGATTATAAACTGGGCTTCGGACTAATTGCTTGCGTGATGACACAGTCGGCAATGGCTTGAAGAGTGTTCTTAAACAGCCGCGGCGCTTACCGGCGACAAGCGAAACTCTACCAGCTCGAGTCCAACGTTAATGGAAACAGGAATCTGTTCTATTGATTTTCGCGACATGAGCCTTAGCCCAAAAGTCGATAACCAACCGGAAAACATCATACCTCAGGGCATCAAGCCGTCGGCCTTCATGCGGCAGCTGCACCCCGAATACTTCTCAGATTCCGCTCGGCGGCCCGCTATAAACTTGAAACCCAATCAGCTTGAGTATTACCTCAGCACGATCACAGCGCGAAACCAAACGCATGACTTTGAGCTGTTCTGCCGAAAACTTTGCGAACGTGCGATTTGTCCAGACCTGCGTGCGCAAACCGGCCCTGAGGGCGGCGGCGACAGCAAGGTCGATACGGAAACACTGCCAGTCACCGAAGAGATTAGTGAACGCCACTACAAGGGGCTACGCAAGGAAGTCGGCGAGACTAGGGCTTTCGCCATCAGCGCTAAGCAAAAATGGCAGGCGAAAGCAAACTGAGACGTTGAAATGTTGATTGTCGCCGAGAAGTGACCCGGTAGAGGCGCACGCTTCTGCCCCAAGAGAAATTCAAGCTCGGGGACGACCTTGCCGGCCTACGTTGAAGCATTGATCGGTGTCCCCACCACAATGGCACACGCTGCCGCAGTCCCCAAAAACCTACGACGGGGAAAATCCCGGATGAGCTGCGTGAACAACAGCTCCAGTGTGCAAAGAGCGAGGCGTTGGCCGCGGAGGAAGAGTGTATCTGGATTGGCAGTTCTAGCGCTAGGGGTGAGGTTAAATTCAAGTAGTGCGTCATCCAGCATGAATTTTCCAGTTCTCCATTCGTGAATTGAGGAAGGATTAACTCGAACAGGCTTGAGTTCCGCAGACGTTTAGGGGACCATGCGAGGCCGCAGTCCAGCTTGTGTTGTAGGTTAAGGGAGTTTGGGCATGGCTGTTAGACAATGGCTTGTCGGATTGAGCCTTGGCTTGGCGATGATCTCGGGTGCCTTATGGTTTGGTGGGCAGCGGGTCGTTGAATCCGATACTCGACCCTCTCCTCTAGCGTCCATTGGGAGTGCAGGGCAGGGGGCCACAGCCTTTTACGCGGCGAGCTTTGGCGGGCTATCGATGGACGCTTTGGCATCTAATGCCGTGCCTTGGCACCTGACGGCCGCCGCCCTCGTCCTAGACGAGCAGCGCCGTGACCCAAGCGCCACCCTCAGTCAGGAAACTTTGGCCCGGGTTTTGGCTCGGTTTGGTTTTCTCAGTCCTTCGAGCATCATCAACTTGCCAAAGGAAGTTAAGCTGGTTGGGACGAGAAGCTCACTTGGCCAAAGCCCGCTTGGCATGACGCTTGGGACCATTCACCCGATTGCGGGTACCTCCATTCTGGTTTCAAACCTCGGATGCGCCTCCTGTCATGCTGGGGTAACTTATGGGCCGGACGGGCAACCTCAACCAGATAAAGTCATGCTGGGTATGCCCAACACGTCGCTCGACTTAGAGGCCTATACCCAAGCCATTTTCAAGGCTCTGCGCGCTGCTAACGATTCAGAGCGCCTTATCACAACGGCACAAGCGCTGTTTCCTGAAATGACGGTGCTGGACCGCATAAGCCTGCGCGCGCTTGTTTTGCCCCTTGCCCAACAGCGCTTGGCAAGCCTTGCCATGACCGACCGGGCAATGCCCTTTCCCAATGGCTCCCCCGGCAGCACCAATGGGGTTGCCGCCCTGAAAGTGGCGCTAAAGACTCCCCTAATCGGGGGTGGCACAGCCGACGCCGGCTTTGTCTCGATTCCTGATCTGGGTGACCGCGTTTTTAAGACAAGCCTTCTTGCCGATGGGGCCTATGGCGTATTTGGCAAGCCCGCCCAATCCACCATGACGCCGCAACGTTTAGACTCGGACCACCTCCGCGCCTTGGCCTCGATTACAACCTTCTTCACCGTGCCCAGTATGGGCGTCCATCCTGATCAAGCGCGCGGCGGGCTGCCAGACGGCATCGCCATCATGGACTTCTTGAAGACCTATCGCAGCCAAGCCTTCCCCGGCACCATCGATACGCCGCTCGCCCAAGAAGGCGGTAGGATTTATCAAGCCCAGTGCGCCTCTTGCCATGGCACCTACCAGCCTAGCGCTGCGGGCCCAAGGCTGGTCTCCTTCCCCAATTGGATCGGCGGCGTTGGAACCGATCCTTTGCGTGAGGACGCCTTTGATAAGCCCTTGGCAGAGGCTGTTAGCCAGACTTCCTACCGCAACATCATTGCTGTCCGTTCTGGGCGCGGCTATGTTGCGCCGCCCTTAGCGGGCTTGTGGGCCTCCGCGCCCTATCTGCACAATGGCTCTGTTCACAGCTTGCGTGCGCTCTTGACCCCAGAGGCGCGGCTCAAGCGCTTCCAAGTCGGCGGCCATGCGCTCGATCTTGAAACCGTCGGAGTCAAAGTCACCGCTGAGGGAGCTTTTCCGCCCGGCTATCAGCCCTTTTCCGCGTCGAGTTGGATTGAGACCGATGCGCTGGGCCGGAACAATGGCGGCCATGACTATGGCAGCGACCTGTCTGATGCTCAGAAGTCAGCTCTAATTGAATATTTAAAGACGCTTTAGACGAGAATTTCGGTCAGGGTGAGGCGCGCGCGAGGTGCTCGCTGTTTTGCCCCGAGGCGGCCGACACGAAACGCGCTGACGAGGCGACGTTCGGTTCCGATCCCATACGTCTGGCACAAGTGGCGCGCGGTTTCGCGGTTATCCGCTAAGGCGGCAAGGACAGCCGCACCAAAGCCCAGCGCTTCGAGCTTTAGCCAAAGCCGATAGAAGTGTCGCCCACTTTCAAAGGGACTTTCGCTCTGATCACGGTGGAACAGGATGAGGCCGGTGGCATGTCGGATTTTTGCGCCCTCTGCCACCAAGGGTGCGGCAAGCCCGATGGCGTTTAGGGGCTGAAAAGCGGGTCCCAGAACCACTGCCGCGGCGGTGGCCTCAAGCGGGCTTAGCGCCATAGCCGCCGCGTTCAGGCCATCACGTGCCCAATCTGGATGACGCGATTGAAAGCGCATCCAGCCCCGCAATTCATCGCGAAACGCTGGGTCGCGCATAAAGCTGAAGCTTGCCGCATCATAAAGGTACGCCAAAGTTTGCAGTTCGTCAGGGCCTGTCACAACAAGGGCGTCAGGGGCAGCAATAGCCGCTAGAGCGGAGCGATCCTCGGCTGACGGCGCCGCAAATGCGCCCCGCCACGAGGCGCGTACCGTCACGAAAGCAGCCAGCGGGTCGGATGTGCTGCCCTTGCGAAAAAGATAGCGTCGTACAGGCCGCAATGGTTCTGCCAGCATCGGCAACGGCGCGCTGTCATCTGGGACAAGCTCAAAACCGTCTTGGCTTGCAGCCAAACGCAGGCCCTCGAAGGTGGCCCCTAAGCTGATGCCCGTATCATTGCCCACTGGATCGCCAACTTTCAGACGCCGCGACATATCTTCGACAAGGACCAAAGCATCGGATTCGATCCGCCATCGGGCTGGCTGAACATTGTGCACACTCGGCGCAAGGCGTGCTTGATCCACCCAAGCCTTCAATTTGTCCGGGGTCATGCAATGGCCTTTTTGAACAAATGAAGCTGGTGCAAGGGCTTGGCCGAAAGCTTCTCCATTTGCCGAAGGCTCGCCTTGTTCTGGTCTGCAATCCAAGTAATGCCAAGCTTCTCATAGCCTGCCGCCCGGAGTGATTGAAGCGTGTGGGCAAGGATCGCCCCCATCAAGCCACGCCCATGAAATTCTTGCGCCACGGAATAGAAAATGATGACCGCGCGTCGGCGGTTCAATCGATAACGCAAATAATGAAGGGGCGTCGCCCAGCCGATGCGTGAGCGATTGGCTTTCAGGAAGCCGTTAAGGTCTGGAATGCAAATGATGGTGCCAACCGGCTGACCTTGATGCAGAAGAATTGAAGAAAGGCGCGGGTCCAAAATTGTCATCATTTCGCCGGCTTGGAAGGTGAATTCCTCGGCAGTTAAGGGGACAAACATGGGATTGTCCTTAAAGCCATCATTGAGGACCCTGCGCGCTTGTTCCATCAAAGCTGGAAAGTCTTTTTTGATGATCGGGGCAAAGGAATAGCCCTTTGCCGCATCGATCCGATTTGGCGGGGTGTTGGTCGTGGCGATATCAAGCTCAAACGTCCGCATCGGAAAGAAGGCTTCAAACCCATTTTCCTTAAGAAGCTCTGGGATGTGGGGCGGATTGACCACCATGTCGGTGAAGGCTTCTGCGCCATGGCCCCCGGTCATAACACCGCATTGCTGCATGGCGGTCAGATTGAAATTGCCAGCAAGCTCTGTTTGACCGTGCTGGCGGGCAAAATCAGCCGCCGCATCGAGCAAAAGCTTGGCTGCATCGCGGTCTGGCGCGCAGTCAAAGAAGCCGAAATGGGCGCGGCTAAGACTGTGCAGCTCATTGGACTGGCGATGCACATGGGCCACGATCCGTCCGATGGGTTTGCCTTCACGATGGGCGGTCCAGAACTGATACGGATTGCCATCGCGCCAGAGCGGGTTCTTCTCCGCATCCAAAAAGCGCAAGACATCGTCCTTCAGTGGCGAAACATAGCCCGATTGATCGTCATAGGCGTGAAACGGCGCATCAAAGAAAGCCAGCTTGTCGCCTGTGTGAAGGCTCAGCATCAGCGTGCTCCTTCGACCAGGCGGGCTATCAGGGCCAGATCATCGTCCAAGCTCGGGCCAGCCAATTCGCCCGCCGAAATGGCCAGCATCTGGGGTGGTACGATAGATAGGCGCAGCAAATGGGTTGCGGCATAGCGGTCCAAAAGATCGCGTGTCGCGTCTCTAAGCGCTTCAGACCCATTCTGGCCCGTTAATATTGAGTGGGCCAAGAGGCTTTTGATCGTATCTTCAGGATAGTCGGCGAGCACGTGGGCGTCCAACAGTCGCCCTTGGCTGAGAAGCGGATGGGCTTCAAGTAGGCTCGCGCGATCTGAACGATGCAGAACTTGGGCCACAGCATGGACAAGGCCAGAATTGGCGCGCCGGTCGGTCGCAAAGCGTTCAAGCAAAAGGATAAGGCCCGTGGTCGCGACCACACAGGCCGTGAGTTGAATGCCCATCTCAAATCCGAAAGCAGGCTCGGAAACCAGCATGAGAACAACCAAAGTCCCGCCTGCCGCCAGCGAGATACCCATGTCCCGTAGCAACAGGCTGGGTTTGCCATGGCCGGAGACGAAATGGGAAGTCGCCAGCACCAAAACCAAAACAGCAAACGCGCCGCCGCGCACCGGCGTGTCGGCAAACAGCTCTCGGAAGTCGGTTAAAGCCAAAGGTGCCACGAGCAAGAGGGCAAGAACAAAGGTATCAGCCAGACCCCGATCTTCACCCGACACATCGATACGATGGGCGCGCAAGAGCAGGATCACAAAGACTGTCGCCAAAATCTGATAGAGCGCCAAACTGATCAGGACCGCAGCGCTGGGCACAAAGCCTGACAATAGCGTCAAAACGGACAGCACACATGCGCCCACCAAAGTGAAGATCTTAACCGCTTTAGTGGCGTGAAATCGCACGATATCCTCGGCCAAGCGCAATTGTGCGAAGGGTAGCCAGGCCGCTACCAACAGGGTTGCCCCATTGAAGAATGAGCTCGGCAGCAAAAGGTTCAATAAGCGCAAGCTGAAGAAAGCGGCCAATAGTCCGTAGAGTACGCGCAAGCGGTCGGCCACCACGGACGGGCGCTTGGTGAGAGACACGCCGGACAGCGCAACGAAAACGCCAGCCAGTGCAAGGGCTGTTAGGATGAGGTCAATCGGCTCGCTCATGCCATCATCTTTTTCATAAAGGCTTGCACCATGAAGCCTTTCACTGCGGCGACGGGGGCAAGTAAGGGCTTTTCGACTGAGGTCGTGTGGGGGTTGAAGAAATAGCCACGGTGATCGGTCCCGCCGGGGCGGCCCAAGATCACCCGGATGGCTTCTTCGGCCATCAAGGTACCGGCCATGGTCACCATCGTCGAGAACGAGAAGCGCGAACGTTTGCCTGCAGCGACCTCGGCAGCAATTTCTAGATCGACATAACGATGGCTTGAACTGTGGGTCAGGACATAGGCGATCTCGCGCATCAAACTGTTGGTCGCCATTTCGGGCGTGACATCTGTCCAAGCGATCCCGCGCGTTGGATAGCTCAAGCGGTCCTCTAGCCGCGGCGCATCGGGGCGCACAACGGTGACGGATGGCAAGGGTGCTGCATATGCATCAATCAGGGTTTTCTGAAGCGCCGCACAGCGCCGGTACAAGTGGACCCCAGCACCAGTATGATCCATGCCATTAATGGCTACGTCCACCTTCGGCAAAATATGATCGAGCTCTTCAGTCCATTCGCGACCCAAGACTTCGATTTGAACGTCAGGATTGATTTTGTGCGCCATGGCATTGGCTGCCTCTGCCTTTAGCGCACCCACGGTATCGAGTGTGGCAAAGAGCTGGCGGTTAAGGTTGGAAACTTCAAACACGTCAATATCGGCAATCACAAAATGCCCCACGCCTGCCCGCAACAGCGCCATAAACGCTGCCCCGCCCATGCCGCCAACACCGGGGATAAAGACACGTGCGCCGCGCAAACGATCCTGTTCGGCTTGGTTTACAAAACCACGGTTTCGCGTTGTCATTTCGCCATAAGTAAACTCAGTCATCGGGCACTCCGCAATCGGCCAAAGGGTTTATCTGCGTCTAACCAGCGCATCAGCGGCGACAGAACCGATCCCGCCAGGATGATGGCAGCTTGGAGAAGAATTTGGGGGATGGCAGAGCGGGGCGTGCTGCGGGTCAGATACTTCCGGCCAGAACCAATATCGATCATGCCAATTTGCAAGACGTCGTCGCCCCGCCCGTAGTCGAGTTCCTTGAGGCAAAACTGATTATAGTTCTCCTCGCGATGCTTGGCGGCAACGTCAAAACTCTTTTTCAAATTGTCAGAGCCACCAGTATAGGCGTTCAGGATGATTTGGCGGTCGAGGTCAAAGTCAGCGTCTTCCCCCACGCCAAAGGCGGCGCGTTCGCTTTGCATGATTTGATGGGCGAGATGTCGATGCGCAAAGCTTTGTACGGTCCCTTGCTGGGCTGGATAGACCTTGTCGAACGTTTCAGCCACCATACCGACGACGGCAGGCACTTGGGTCACACTCGAGATCCACAAGGGTGCAAGGCCGCCCCGCAGAAAGAGTGCAAAGCAGGTGAGGCCATAAAGGATCCAAGACAGACCGCCGCTGCGTTCAGCGGGATCGACCATTACAAGGCCCAGATGCAGAACCTGTTCGTCACGTCCGCTGCGCACAACATCCAAAAGTGGCATGGCATTGAAGGCGACGGCTTGGCCAGTCGACTTGCGGCGGACCAAAGTTATGACGCTGCGGTTCCAAGCCCCGCCATCAGGAGCAAACAAGCCATAGTCAAGTTGTTGACCAGCTAAGCACCGCCCGACGATATCGCGACAATCCTGAATTAGGGCTTTCAGTTGGCCGGCTTTCATCCACAAGCCAGGCTTTTCGACAATGGTGACCGTAAGATCTTTGCTGGGCGAGAATGTGAGATTTAAATGCGAACCAGAAAGGCTGCCGATTAAGCTAAACAGGCTCATGCTTACTCTCCCAGCGCGGCAATCTACGTCTCTAGGTACATTAAAGGATCGCTAGCTTAGTTTTAACCCAAAAGCGGTTTCGTTAGTCTTACCAAGGCAAGTGTTGGCTTGCGTCGCCGAATGTGACCTGGCCCCGCTACGATGGACATGGGTGTGAGCGGGTGATCTAAGGCCCGATTGGTCCGTCATTTGAAAGCTGCAGCTCGTTAACGGCCATCGTCAGATCGATGACACTGCCCAATTGATCAATTGTCCTAGCCAAGCTCGCATTAATTTCTTCATTCTTTACTCCGCCACTCTCAAACATATTCGACGTCTCTATGGCGATAACGACCCTGCCTTGTGAGAAAGCCAGTCGCATATTCGTTCCAAGAAATGCGGGGCTTATCTCCATCAAGCGTTCGCAAAAGGCAGGATGAAGAAGATATCGGGCCTCCACTTGGTCGTTGGAAAGGACCTCATACCCGCGTTCGAACTCTGGATGCACCATGCGGACGGGCTCAAGGGTTTTGCCGTGCGCGTCTCGAATCCATTTCCCCAAGTCCTTTTTTTGCTCCCAGTCTTTTATGACCACAGTTGTGGAGGTGAAAGGTTTCGCAAACTGATAACCGATGACTAGGCCCTCAAAAACTGTCACTAATTTACCTTTGCCGCCATCGGTTCGGTAGCCCTTAAGTGTAGCTTCTTGGATTGTTCCCTCAGATACACCCAATGTGCCGAACCAATGATCGCGAAACCTTGATATTGCAGGCTTCGGCGGAAGGAGGCCCAATTGGGTTGCCAACTCAAAGTCACACGAAGCGGGGCCGTCAGGTCTATATTTTAGATTGAGCGCCGCACCTAGGGCTTCATTAGCCCGAACTTTGACATTTCGTTTGAACTTCACAATCGGACCTTGTGCGAACCACCATGCGAAATAGCCAAGTATTGCAAGCTGACCAAAGCCATAAGCGTCCAGTTCTCGAAACTGAATGAAAATGACGGCAACCACGGCCGCAGCCATACCAAGTGCAAACCGAAGATTGCGCGCGCTTACGGCCTTTTTTCTAGCTGCCGATTGGGAGTCTAGCCAAGCGTGAAGGCCTTTGGCCATAACTTGAGTAAATAATTCCTGATGTCTCATAATGATAACAAATGGAAATCCACAATTTAGCCGCGAAAAAGTATGTCGCGAACTCGGTATAACCCACCGGTACTTAAGAGCGAATTAATAAAAACGGCGTGCATTTCTGGTGTGTTTGGAAAGTGAATGGGTCGCTTTGAAGGGCTCAGCGGCCTAGTTCATAAGGCTACTTTGGGCATTCTTTCGCAGCAAAGTGTCGATTGCGATTTGATTACTAGCCCAGCATTTCAAAAATATGGATCCGCGCTTTAATGGATAGCACTTCAAAGGCGACCAGACTCTACATATAAGCGTTCCGCTTCAAGGAACTGGGTAATCAGTCGCGCGGTCTCCGTCTGGCTGTAATGCAACTGAAATATGTTCGGTTGGATGGCAATACAGCATTAAATACGTGGGTTAAGCTGGTGTGTGATCAAATCAGACCGGCACTCAAAGCTTGTGCCTCGGCTGGTTACCGGTTCCATGCCGATATTCCATATGAGGTACGAGGTGCTTTCCGGCTATTGGCAAAGACCTTAGAAGGCTCCCTGCGCCTGACTGAACAGGTCAGCGCAGGCCGATTAAAGATTTCCAGCAGGCTTGTTCACGACTTTGTGAGTTTGAAATGAGCGCCAAGTTCGGTATCGGGTTACGGGTTACGGGCTAGTTATTTAGGACCTTGTACATGAAACCTGTTGTTGTTTTATTGGTCTCGTCTGCGTTTCTGAGCGTGAGTGCTTGTGGGCTAGGTGCCAATGATACTGATGCATCGGAAAAAGAATTAAAGAGCTTTGTTAATGTAGCTGGAACAGCAGCAAAGTCGGTAAGCGAATTGCTCGATACTAAACTGGTTTGCCAAGTAGCGGGGCAAACCGAGAGTTTCTGTAGTTGTTTGAAGACCGAGCTCGGTCCAAACTTAAAGTCCGAGCACATTGATGCGATTACCGAAATTATAACGATTTCAATCGATGGGGCAGCCGAGTCTCCCGAGAATCTAGAGAAGGCGAAATCGCTTGACCCCGACACTGTTAAAGCTGTTGTCGCGTGCGGCACTTCAAACGGGATCACGCACCCCGATACCGGGATTATCAGCAAATAGTCGACCCACACTAACTTTATTGATCGGCCCGTTGATCGGAAAGAATACTCGCGTTTGCATCGTTGGGAAATCTAGGCCCTGTTAGCAAACTGGGCTCCCATATCATTTCAGTTCTGACTTAAGGTGGCTGTTGGGTGGCCTATCTTGACAGGCAGGACCTCCGGTGACTGGTCGCGCTTTGTGATTGTTGCCAAGCGCGACAATGAAGAAGACATGGAGATATCATCCAATAAGGTGGATAAACTCTTTGGGACAACTTATGTGCCAAAGGTCAACCTGGTCATAAACGCGACGAGTGCAGTGGCTGAGGGCTCAAAATAGAGCGCGACTTTTGACCCAGCCCCCTGATCCGGGCCATTTATAAGTAGAGTCTGTTCAACTTTCTTTCTGGTTTGTGGTTGGTGGTCAAGGCCCGCTGAGTGGAGCCTTTGCGGAGTTCAGGCGAAGCGGGCCTGGATCGTTTGGCGCTTTGATGTTGGTGGTTGCGCGCGAAGACTGCTGGTGCAAGTCCGCCGAGCGACGTGTGCGGGCGCTGTTGGTTATAATCGAGCGCCCATGCCGTCAGCGCAGCCCGTGCTTCAGTCAGCGATGAGAATAGCTCCTCGTTGAGGCATTCATCCCGCGAGCGACCATTGACCCGAAGGGCTGCGAAGCACACTTTTCGACGAAGGCATTCTGGGTTGGCTTTCCGGGAGCGATATAGTGCCACTCGATAGTTGGCCCTGCGCCCATTTGAAAATGGCAGGACTTGTCATTTCTGTCCCATTGTCACTGACGATAGTCTTGGGTTTGCCGCGTCTGGCGATGATCGCATCAAGCTCTCGTGCCAGCCGGTGACTTGAGATCGAGAAGTCCGCCACGACCGCCAGCGCCTCGCGGGTGAAGTCGTCAACCACACACAGGATGCGGAAGCGGCGACCACCTGTCAGGCTGTCGGATACGAAATCTAGGCTCCAGCGCTCGTTCGGGCCTGATGGCATCGACATCGGTCTGCGGGTCCCAAGCGCGCTTTTGCGGCCTTTGCGTCTGCGTACAGCAAGCTTTTCCTCTCTATAGATCCGATAGAGCTTCTTGTGATTGGCATGGTGGTCCTCACGCGCCAGCAAAATGCCAAGGCGTCGATAGCCAAACCGGCGGCGCTCGCCCGCAAGCGCGCGCAATCGCTCTCGCAGGGCCTCGTCACCGCCAGTCTTCCTTTCATACTGAAACGTGGAGCGATCCAGTCCAGCCAGGCTGCACGCCCGACGTTCGCTGACGTCATGGTCCTTCATCGCCTGAACCACAGCGCGGCGCTTAACATCGGGCGTTAGTAATTTTTTGTTGCCATGTCCTTGAGCACAGCGACATCCAGCATCGTCTCGGCCAGAAGCCGCTTCAGACGCGCATTCTCCAACTCGAGCGCTTTGAGCTTCTGCGCTTCCGAAACGCTCATCCCGCCGAATTTGGCCTTGTCCTTGTAGAAAGTCGCATCTGAGATCCCGTGCTTGCGACATATCTCCGACGTCGAAATCCCACTCTCGTGCTCCTTGATCATCCCAATGATCTGCTGCTCGGTAAATCTGCTCTTGCGCATATGTCATCCTCTCGTTCGAGGACTCTACAAACTTATGGCCGGATTTTAAGGGGCTGGGTCAGCCTGTAAGCGTTCCAGCCCTAGACAATTTCTTGGTTGGATTCTCAGGGCCAAGCCACCACCCCAAAAGGCTCCAAACACGCAGATATCTTGCCAGTTTGGCCAGAGTAATTTATCCTCCTGTTTCACAAAATTTGCAAAAAGTTTGCAATTTGTTGGAAGTCAAAATGCGTCAATTTGGGCAAAAATGGTGTGACCAAACTCGCGTGACCGTCGCATTGAGGGTTGTTGATTTTCGTTGATTTTGGGTCAAAAATGACAAGTAGTCATTTATATAATTAAATTATATCAATTACTTATGATGCCAGCCAGAGACCTCCGTCAGCCCGCTGAGCAATGGCATTCAAGAGGTCAGGGGTTCGACTCCCCTTGGCTCCACCATTTTTTCATTTAAAAACAATATATTATCGTTGCATAAATTCTGACGTCGCGTCATCTTCATTCTCGCTGTACCAAATGAGAGCCATCTATAATAATCACAAGGCATTAGTTGGCACTGCTTTTTTCTCGCGATTACAACACATCTAGATGTCAAGCTGTTCATCGCCCAGATTTATAACGTGGGGGGCATTCTCAATTATACGAAATACGTGTCCTTCGGTTCGGCGTTGATCCAGAAGGGAGCGTAACGCGTGTTTCTGCGGGTTCCAGCGCCTAGCTTCGCTTTCGCGTTTTGTATCAATTTCATCGATTTTATATGTGAACACAAGATCATATGTGTCAGACTTGTTTCGCGAGGCTATAAGCCAATCAAGCGTATCTCGCTCGGGATTGCCATGCTTCCCGTCACCAGAGAAAACATAAGTATCAGCCTGAATAGACGTGAAGAAGCCCGGCGCAACATTTCGATCGCTCCCGTGATGAGGAACCTTAAGAATGTCGAAATGAACTTTGGACGACCGGCCGCGCCCAAGTCGTTTGGCCTTCTTTAGGCCAGAGATAATGTAGTCGCCCCGAGCGTCCCCGGTAAGTAGCATCGACCGGTTACCGACTTCAATAATGCAGACTATGCTCGATAGATTGGGTATGCTCTTGTCGGCATAAGCGGCGAGTGCAGCCTCGGCAGTCTGCAAGTTGTTTTGGTTGATATAATCATCAAAAGCCACCTGCAAAGCCTCTATTTCTGCTTCAAGTGGACCAATGATCGTGATGTCCAGTCCCAGAAAGTCGCGTTTAGTCGGTTGTACTTCTGCTGTGATCAACTTAGGCCCGAAAGGATTATTGACCGCACGTGTAAAGCCCTTTGTTCTGAGATAACTATGTGAGTCCCGGAGTTGGCGGCCTTCCCCATGACCGGCGAGAACCATAGAAATGTCCTCCGCCAAATGTGCCGATGCGGCTTTGCCAATTGCTTTACGTGCGACGATTGCGTCAGCCAATGATTGCACCGATTTTTGGGGCAGCTCACCTGTTGCAGACGCGGTAAACGAGGCTGAAAAGCTCTGATAATGGGCATTTATCGTGTTACCGATAATGTCATCAAATGTATTGTGCCAAAGCCGTTCCGCGCGAATTGGCTTTTGAGGCACACTATCTTCAACTTCTTGCTTTAGCTGGGAAAATAGCTTCTTGACACCGGTGATATGATCATTGTCGACGTGGCTGACCATGACAAAATCAAGCAATAACTCTTGCAGCGCTCGTTTATTCCTGATGGCATCCAGTCGAGGCCGTAAAAAATTCTCGTAGACATTACCTGGACCGCCATCGATCACCCCGATTTTGGGCGCTTGGTTGGTGCCCCAGTGCAGAAGCAAGCAATCGCCTTCTTTCGCCTTCAGAACTTCAAGTGCAAATAACATTGTCCCAACTCCTGCTTCGAAAGGTTATAGTTTTTGAAGTGCGCGCAGCACATCCACCATGCCGTGTCCTTGGAAGTATCGCTCGCGGCCTAAATCCGTTGCAGTGTCGCAAAGAATTTTTTTGATCTTGGTTGGGTCACCAATAAGTTCCCGATTGCGTGCCATTAACATGGCAGCAGCGCCGCTAACAAAGGGAGCCGCCATGCTGGTCCCGTCATACTCCTGAAGTGCCGAACCCCGTACTGGCCCCCGAATTTTTTCGCCAGGCGCAACAAGATCCGGCTTTATCCGTCCATCACCGGTTGGTCCACGCGAACTAAAATAGCTCACACCAAAAGTATGGGGTCGTGATCTGTGCGTCGAACCAACGGTGATAACATCATGAGCATTGCCAGGGTCTGTGATCGAGCAGAAAGTGAAATTGCCAAAACCGTGTTCCTGTTCATTCCAACCCCGATTTCCCGCTGCGGCCACGACCACAACACCGCTAGCAACTAATGCGTTGCTTGCCACACAAACCGGCGTCGAACCGCAGCCATAATTGCGAACTTCATGCGGGATGGACATACTTATATTGACCCCATGAACCACGGGGCCATTCGCACCAGCTTCACGATTTAGGTGCTGCACAAACTCGATGGCTCCGACTACCGCGAATTCGGTTGCCTCCAAAGGTGACTTGCCCGGTTGCGTGGCAACATTTGTCCCGGGGATCACACGCAGATCGTACAGATTTATGTCAGGACAAATGCCTTGAAGGAGGGGGGCTTGGCCCTTGAGACGCCAATCTGCACCAAGTGTTCCCGCCACATGGGTCCCGTGATCCGACGCTAATTTCGCTCCATTATCGGGTTCAAGACGAATTAGAGGTTCGATGAGGCGCCAGTCCGGGGAAAGGCGGGATGCCAATTGTTGTGCGATGCGTTTGATATTAATGCGTGCTTGCCAAGCCCACTCTTTGTTACGATGTTCAGGCTGTAATTCAATGAGTTGACGAAGAAGCCGCGATCTGGGTGAACTAGCTGTCGGTTTCAGTTTTAGATCTGACGGATCATCAATCAACTCATAGCTTTTGATCTGGTCGAGCAACGTAAAATCATAAACGCGACGAACTCGATTTGGAAAAGACCCCGGCTCATCCTCATAAGGATCCAGTGCACTGTCTGAGGCTGCCCCAATGGCTTTCCAGTCGAAGAAGGCAGGATGGTGTGCCGCAATGCCTGAATCGATAATGGCCCAAGTCACCTTGTCGCAGGATATATCGAACAGCCGCGCTGCCGCGTCTGCTTTCACAGTACTCAGCGCATCATTTTGAGAGATTGTCGCCTTTCTATCCACGAAAACCCGCTGAATCAGAGCCGGTGCTTCCCGATCCCTTGGATCCATTTCTGATGATCGACCATCAAAATTACCAAGTGAAGCAGTTTTCAATTCATCAATAAGTGGGCGGCTGAACTCGTCGACGGCCGCATCGGTTATTTCACCAGCATATTTGGCGGACCAGTCTTCAAACTCAAACCTCGCCCTGTCGCCCATATTGATTCTAATCAATCCTATTAACGCGGCTATAGGTGCAGCTTCAATGACCCTAAAGTCCCGCTTCGCACGGCTATCTTGGCGATTTTCGGAAGAACCCAAACTTCTTGTGGCCCGCAATTGGTCTGCGGGCTTCTCCATACGGAGCAATATCTCTTCGCCTAGAACTTGACTAAGTGGGTAGCCAGTTTCGGTCTTATAGCGCATGCGACCCAAACGCTTCTCGCTCCACCATTTCGTCAGCGGCATCACAACACGCAGCAATTCATCGACATAAATGGTAGCTGCGACAAAACTGCTGAGCACGGAAACATCAGAGCGTTCGACGCGGTCGATCATTTCGAAGCCTTGGCGTGCATCATGGCTTGATCGATATGCTTTCAGGCATCGATGGAGTTCAAAAGCCATGTCTACTGAGGCGACGCCCTCAGCAGGCGATAGGAGAACGCGAAGTGGCTCTGTCAGATTGTCGGCAAACGCGTTCCAAACATCGCCGACCACACCTCCACCTTGGGTGAAACGCTGCACATTGCCTGAGCCGACCTCCCCACTGAGCAGGCTGTCGATAATTCTTCTGTCGATTGATCGTCCAGTCATCTCTAAATTGATCCTCGTATAATGTTGGCGAGATTAGTCGAGAATCTGTGATTGTGAAGTCAGTATATTGGCATTCATCGTTGCATTACTCAGCGATGGCAGTCAGCCAAGGATGCCGGTTCTTCCACTCGAAATCTAAAGGACCCAAGCTTCCAAGCGCGCCACCATCGCCGCACCAATCTCAGGATTGGCCGATGCCTTAAACCAAGAAGTGAGCTCAGCCCGCAGATCCAGCAAGTCTGCGCAAGTGTCTCCATGGCGGCATTCGAAAGAGGTATTCGCCTTGCGCCAGTCTTGGAACGATCAGAGGAAAGGACAATGCGACGACGGTACATATCGATCTCGCGCCATTTCAGGCCCTCGATCTCGCCACGACGGGCACCTGTCATGATCAACAGCCTGACCATAAGACCATATTGGGAATGGATCTCGCCGCGACGTTCGAGTTCCTCGATCGCATCGAAGAGCCGTTGAGCCTCGTTCATGCTAATGAAACGTTCGCGCCTTTCGAGCTTATAGCGCAACCCACCCTTGGTTGGATGCTTGGCCAAAAGGCCTCGCGTGACGGCCGAGTTCATCATGGCCCGGAAACTGACCACCGTCAGAGCCGCAGTAGTCTTCCCGCCCTTGATCGTGATCAAGCCCCGCTTCTTCTCCGACTTGGTTTTGCGAGCCGTCTTGCCGTTTGCGATATCAACCTGAACCTTGGCGAGGTCGGCTGGGACCAGACTGGAAGCGATCCGCTTTCCGATCAGGGGGCGGATGTGGGAGTGAAGGCTGGACCGGTCACCCTCCCAGCTGCTTTCCCGCTTGTTCGGCTTATCGACAGGCCCTTCCTTAAGATAAAGATCAATGAGCTCGTCGACCGTCACCAACGCATGTGTTCGCGTTTGGATGCCAGAAAGGCAGGCCAATCTAAGTCCGATAGCCTTGACCAAAGCAGGGACAAGAGTTGTGTCTATCGGCTGAGTGCCAAAAAGTTGCTAAACGTCCCGTACCATGCGCACAAGGGCGGTAACGAGTTGGTCGATATCGCTCTTCGGCGTGAACATTGTGGGCGTCACACGAACGCAGGCCCCAGATGCCACACCATTGCGGTGAACTACGAAAATATTGAAATCGCTCAACAATTTGGCAGCGCGTGCTCGGTTTGCTGCCGAAGTAGTTTCGCCCTTAAACCGAAATGACGTCAGCCCGCAGGTCAGTCGCGGATCGGAGGGTGTTAGGACGGATATCCTTTCATGATCGGCAAGCTGAGTTGTCCACAAATCTCGCAGATAGCGCAGGCGGGCTTCCTTGGCTTTGACACCAATGGCTTCGTGGAAATCAAGCGCGTCCTTGAGCGCGAGAAAGGCCGCGAAGTTGGCTGTGCCTGTATGGATTTTGGTCTCTATCTGGCGGGTCGCGTGCGCATCAATGTCCATATAATCGTCAATGTCGTCGAGCCGGGCCTTTTTTATGTAAAGCACACCGACGCCGACCGGGGCACCAATCCATTTGTGGGCGGAAAAACCCGCAAACTCGACCCCCAGATCACGCAAGTTAAAGTCTAACTGGCCCCAAGCATGGCCACTATCGAGAAGCACATCGACGCCGCGCGACTTAGCAAGCGCTACAAGCTCAGCGACTGGCATCACGAGACCAGTTCTATGACTGACATGGGTCACCAGCATGAGCTTTACTTGTGGGTTGGCGGCCAGCGCTGCGCGATAGGTGTCTAAAATGCCTGCGACGCTCGCAGGTTCTGGTATCCCAATCTCAATGATCTGTGCCCCCCGCCTGACTTTGAGCCAGCGCATAGCGGTCTGCATGGCGTCATAATCGAGGTCGCAGATTAGGACACCATCTCCAGCTTTTAATTTGTTATAGCCGCTGATCAGGGCTTGCATCGATTCCGTGCAGCCACGGGTGAAAGCGATTTCTTCTGCATCCACGCCCAAGGATGCTGCCACTCTCTGGCGGATAGGGACAAGTAATGGGTCAAACTGACGACGTGAAAAATAGGAAGTTTGCTGATTAACCCGCTCAATATGGCTTTGATAGGCGCGCTCTACAGGCCTTGCCATTGAGCCGAAGTTTCCTGCCTCCAATTGGATAAAGTCGGGATTGCGCGTGTAGTGCTGTCCGACAGCTTGGGTCCAATAGGTCTCGTCTTTAGCCAAAGCGGTAAAGTCAGCTGAGGGCTGCGCCGCTGATGCGGTATGGGCTGCCAGACCCATGAGCGAAGGGCTAGTTGCGACCGCTTTGGTGAAAGTTCGGCGGGACATTTGGCCCAAATGATTGTCGACCATAAAATGCCCCGCCTTGTTCAATTCCGGATTAGAACTTTGTTTCAACCCGGAAATAATATAGACCGCCATCGGTGTCGTAGTTTGAGTTACGTGTATAGATCAAGCCACGGTTGGCTTGGAACGTTGCTTCGTCTGGATAGGCATCAAAGATATTCTCGCCACCAATGCGAACCGTCACGTTCTCATTGAACTCATATTGCACCGACGCATCGATAAAGGTGATCGCACCAATCTCTTGGAAGATATCGCCTGCACCATTGGTGGCCGCATCGGCAAATGAGCCATAATAGCGCGCGCGGGCTGAAAAGCGGAACTTATCGAGCGTGTAATTGGCACCGAAAGTCGCACCATATTTGCCCCGCCCTTCTTCAAGACGACGCTTTTGGTCGAGGCTTGTGACCACTGACCCTGTACCGCCTACGACTTCTGTTTCATTGAAGTTGAAGGCAGCGGTAAGGTCCAAGCGACCGGGGCCAATGCTGGACGCATAAGAGCCCGCAATATCAATACCACTGGTCTCAGTATCAAAGGCGTTGATGAAGAAAAACACCCCGGTATATTGGTTTGGATTGGGTCCAAGCGCCTCAATCTCCGCGCGTGAGAACACCCGCGATTCAGCAAATCGGTTGTCAACATTGATACGATATAAATCGATCGTACCGGTCAGTCCGAATGAACTGCGCCATGTGAGCCCGCCGCTGATTGTTTCCGACTCTTCGGGCTCAAGCGGTTTAACCCCTAACTTAGCGGCCAGCGGATCAGCGGATGACAAGCGGCCCCGGTTAAAGATTTGGCCTGTCAGCGTATCGAGGCCCTGCACAACAGTTGTTGAGTTAATCTGGCCAGGTGTCGGTCCACGGAAACCCGTGGAATAGGACCCGCGGATCGCGAAATCAGGGGTGAATTCATAGCGGGTGGCAATTTTGCCGTCCACCGTTTCGCCAAAGGACGAAAAGTCTTCGTAGCGGATAGCTGTTCCAACTGTCCAAGCATTCGTCAGGGCGAATTCGCCATCGACATAGCCCGCGAAACTCTCAACATCCCATTCGCCCGCTTGCTGGGGGTCAAAGCCCGGGAAGCCGTTTGATCCGGGCGCCAAGCCTGCAATTGCGCCCGGTCCCACGACCCAAGAGGCTCTTTCGCCTTCCTTGATTGTATAGGTCTCAATGCGACGCTCAAGACCAAAAGCCAGATTGACATCTTTTGCAAGGCCAGGAACGGCCAACTGATAAACAAAATCAGCATTCACATTCAGCTCGTTTTGCTCCAAGATGCCGGGCTTGAAGCTCGTGGGGCTTGCGGGACCAAGCGACGCATTGACGGTGTTTGACAAATTATAGTCAACCTTACTGCCACCCTCAGACACGCTAAAGTCCCATGTGAACTTCTCGCTGCCGCCGCGAACACCACCAACAATCTGGCGGTCCTCGTCCTCAAAGCCAAATATGGGAGAGAAGCCGACAGGGAAACGGGTCCGTAAATCATAGCCTGGAAAAACCGAGGTGATGCCATAGACGGCGGCATTGGCTGTTGGGCTTGGCAGGCGATAATTAAAGTCGGTCTTGCCCTCACCTGCTCCTAAGGTCGCAAATGCATATACATCAATCGTGTCATTAATCGGCATTTGGAAATTCGCGCCAAAGCGCCAGTTTGACAACTCAGGTTGACCCCAGCGTTGCGCTGGATTTGGCACCACCAATGATGGATTGGCGGCTTGGAAGGCTGCTGCATCAGGGCGCTGGCGCGAGCGCGAGGTAATTTCGCCTTCATTCAGCTCTAAGCTGACGACCAAGAAGCCTGAATCGCGGATTTCAAAGCCAGCTTGGCCACCGATTTGGGTTTTCCGCCCGTCACCCTCGTAATATTCAGAGACCTGAGCATTGAGTTGAAACCCAGGAGCCGTATCAAGCACGATATTGATAACCCCAGCAATCGCATCAGACCCATATTGGGCCGAAGCGCCATCGCGAAGAACTTCGATCCGCTTAATGGCAAGGCCTGGAATCTGGGCTAAATCAGGGGCCTGCGCACCCCGGCTCCCCAAAACCGCAGAGCGGTGGAAGCGCTTGCCGTTGACAAGAACCAAGGTCTGGTCTGGCGATAAGTTACGCAAAGAGGCTGGACGAACAAAGGTCGCGCCATCGGCCAAGGGCAAGCGCTGTTGTACAAAACCCGGAACCGTGGCCGCCAAAGCGTCGCCGACTTCCGATGATACAGTCTGATCCAAAGCGGCAGCTGACAGCACATCAACGGGCGCCAATGTCTGGAATTGCGTGCGCCCAGCCTCACGCGTTCCCGTCACAACAACGACTTCGGCCTCAGGAGCGGGCGCAGAAGCTGGCGGCGCGTTTTGCGCAAAAACAGGAAACGCGAAGGCGGATGCGCCCATCGCGAAAAGCAAAGCGCGTACTGATACAGTCATGAACATATCCCCTTGGGCCTTTGGATTGCCGATTTGACGGGGGTCCTGTAACCGACATCTTGCCCAAACTCAAGGCAGAGACAGGTTTAGCCAAGTCTCCGAATCCGGGTTAACTCTGTTTTGAGGTGGACCCCGGATTTCGGACAGGAAGTTGCGCTGGTGTCTATTTTGTATAACTGGTCCAAGCCAGTCAATGGATTGCCATGTGCCCACCACACGCCGATCAGGACGAAGCTGGACTTTGAAACGGCCCATTGAGTTTCACGATGACGTAATTGAGGTAGGTCGCAAAGGTGACCCAGAGCACATAAGGAACCAAGAGCGCACTTGCGAGCGCTGAATAAGGCAACACGCCGACGCAAAGTGCTACAACTGAGGCCCATAGAAAGAAGGATTCTTTCAATGCCCAATCCGGGCGTTTAAGCGCAAAGAATAAGGGTGACCACGCAAAATGAAATACGAAGTTGGCCGCAAAAAGCCCAATAACAATCATCTGGTCAGAACGATTTGCAGCCCCTTCCCAAGCGAGGACTGCCGCCCAAGCTGCCGATGACAAAATCAAAGTCCAAGCCGGGCCAAACAGCCAGTCGGGCGGCTGCCAACTTGGCTTTTTGAGATTGCGATACCACGGACCAATACTCGTCAGCGCGCCGCCCGCACCAGCGAGAATGAGCGCCCATAAAATCGCAGCTATGATATGTAGTTCGGGCATAAAGCGTATATGTGTCCGTTGGTCCCAACTAGCAAGCAATGATGCCTAAATAGCGGAAAAGATTAACGCCAAGTCAGAGGGAACTTGCTAAGGCCAAAGCCGCCGGGCGGTTGTCTGCGTTTGGCCGATTGCGGAATGGCGGCTTTGGGGGCCGTGGGTTCGGTAAGCAGACGCTCGGTGGAACAAGTTATCGCACCACGGCGCCTGCAGCATTGGTCGTGAGGATTGGTGCGCCATGATGGTGGGTGTGTAGCCAGTTGAGCGCCCCTGTTTGGCCGACGGCTGTGGCCAGCGGCATATAGCCACCCAAGCCATCATCCCCACCCGTTGGCCCTGTCGCCCCAACTTCGGGCATCAGCCAGATATATTCAGCCTTGATGTCTGAAGTACCCGTTGCCCCATTACACTAAATCAATGCCCGAGCGGAAACCATATTCCCTGACTGACATCACACCAATGTTTGGGGCCACATGGTGGCTCTCGAGCATTTCAAATTCTATATTCTCAACTACATCTTCAATCCTTGGCATGTTCTGATCGGCAAAGACTGTCGACTTCAGTATCGTCTCAGCATCCGAACGATCAAAAGCAGTTACGCCACAGCCAAAATTCAGCGCTGTTGGTTCGCTGAACCTCTCAAATCGAAACCAAAATGTGTTCAATTTTGTCATGTCTTACTTTCACGACAAGCTCATTTGCGCTTAATTCAATGTCGGCGACTCGTTAGGCCAACGGCCTTCAATGCCGAGCTTGCGAAGAATCTCTCGCTCTTCTTCCATCACCTTTCTGGCTGCCAAAGTCGCTCTTGCTTCAAACTCGGTCCAATTGCTCTCAATATTCTGAGCAGCAATCGCAATCTCTTGGAGTATTTCTTTGAGGCTCGCATAATTTGGCATGTCGGGTGCACCCAAAGCCCAAAGCTCCTTCACTAACTTCTTTTCTGGCAACGACGCATTTGCAGCAATGAACTCCGCCATTTGATTGGCAAGACCCCGAGCCGCCTTTTCGCCATTTAGGCAGGCAAAATTCTCAACGATCACAGTGACAGTTTGTCTGTGCTCCTTCGGTCCCGTGTTCATGCCTTGGTAGAATGATTCCGAAATGAACATCCGTATCCACTCGAATTCCTGCTTTGCCATGTCTTCTACAATCATCTTGCGGTTGGATAAGCCGTGTAGACTATAAATCCTGTGGGATTGTGAAAGTCAGGCTGGGTCAGACTCTTCTGCATCAGAGCCAAGTTGAAACTTTGGCAAATTGCGATCATCCACAAGAGTACCATCTATGTATCCCAGCCACGGTTCCAGCCACTCGCGACGGCGACCAACTGCTATTTTGGACAATTCTTTGAGGTCAATTCCATATCGATAGAATAGGGCAACCAAATCATTGGTCGCTTCCCAAGTTAGTCGCCTCGCATCAATTTTGATATGAAGAGTTCTATGAATCCCTTTGACAGATCGGAATGCCGGATTCTTGTATAGACCCTCGAAGAATCGATCTTCATCTCCGCGACCGTAATAACAGACGTCCGTCGCAAGTATCTTCATTACCTTCTCCTGCCGCCTGGATATACATTTCCTTCGCCGCGAGGTCTTGGTCCACCTCGCCCCGGTTGGATGTCCCAATGATCGCCGCCATGTGCGCCGCGCCCACGTGTTGGTACCCAAACATTGCCATTTTTGTCTACCCAACCCCATCCACCATTCGGTGCCTTTCCCCACGCTTCGCCATTTTTGGGGTCTTCAAAGCCTTCTGCCTTTCCCGGCTTTCCAGGCGCTTTCGGGCCGTAACGGTCTCGCGCACCTTCCGGGGGGCGACGCGTCTGATTATGCAAGATGATTGGGCCAAGCGAATCTGGGCAGGGCGTTGCACTAGGCGGCAGGGTTTCACCCCATGGGATTACTGGATGCGTGGCGATCCAAGCAACGGTCCCAGCAACCAATATCCCTGTTGCAGCGACCGCAGTCTGACAGCCGCCGCCCACACAAGCCGCAGGAACAAGGACAAAAGCGAACTCCCCTGTCGGATCCATATACCGCAGCGGGTTCCCGCCCGCATAAGCATAAGGATTATCATCCCCGGCGAGCCCTATCGGGTCGGCTTGGATATATCGCCCGGTGTTGACGTCATAATCGCGGTAGCGGTTGTAATAGTGCTGTGCGCCTGCAAGCTGCTGGGAGTTGGCAAACTGGCCGGGGAAGCCCAACACCGCGTGCGCGGGATAGGGGACCACGGTGCCAGCAGCGTTGGTGGTGAGGATGGGCGTGCCGTGATGGTGGGTGTGGAGCCAGTTGAGCGCCCCTGTTTGGCCGACGGCGGTGGCCAGCGGCATATAGCCACCCAAGCCATCATCCCCGCCCGTTGGCCCTGCCGCCCCTACTTCTGGCATCAGCCAGATATATTCAGCCTTGATGTCTGAAGTACCGGTTGCCCCATATTCACCCACGATGCGGTGATCAAGAAGTAGGGAGTTCGTCTGCCTTAGGGTTCAATCGTAATTTCTCTGACGTGCGCTTCGAAAGCCAAGCATCGCCTGTAACCCAAACTATTGTTATTAGGACTGACAGCAAAATACCTAAAAATCCACCCAGCGCGACACTGGCAGCGCTTAAGGGTGGCGCAGGCAAGCGTGACAGCGTTGCGCATCCTGCAAGCAGGCTAACTAAGGCGACGGCCAAGAGTTTTTTGATCACGGCTTATAGCCCCCATGATGCGCGCATGGGTGCTGCGACGCGCGCTAGCCCTAGAGCTCATGCACGCGAGCGGATTTGATGCAGAACAATTCCTCGACGCATCTCAAGGTCAGGCGGACCGTCCCGCACCGCATCAAGCACAGGAACTAAGAAATAGGTGGGGCGTATAGGGGCCCAGAGGATCTTTAGCGATGAATCATGAGCAAGCAGATGACACGGCGCGCGAGTTGATACTCTTCGTCATGCCACCAGAGACAGATGTCGCTTTGGACAGTGTCGGCGACGAGGTCGGCCAGACCGCCCGAAGCGATCTGGCCGTTTGCGGGTTCTAGCAGCCTAAACCTTCCAAGCGTCCTTAGAGTCTTGCGCATAGGCGGCAAAGGTTCGGGGCTTGGTGCCGGTGATCGTCTCCACCGCTGGAGTGATGGCCTCGGAATAGCCCGCCTTGAAGAAGCCGAGGATGGTGATCAGGAAGTGGGCATAGTCTGGGGGCAGGCCCGCACTAAGAAGCTGGGCCAGCATCGCCTCATCGGAATTCTCTTCATAGACAATGGTCCGACCTGTGGCGTGCGACAGGATGGCGGCCGCTTCATCATGGTCCAGCGCCTCCCCGCCAGTCAGATCAAACTCCTGATTATCGAGATCATGGCGTGTCAAAAGCGATGCCGCAACGGCGGCAATATCGCGCGCATCGATAAAGCTGCCTTTGGCTTTGCCGACAGGCAGCAGAATTTTGCCTTGCTCCAAAATGCCTTGAATCCAGAAGGTATGGAAGTTCTGCATGAACCAATTGGGGCGAATGATGTTATAGGCGAGGCCTGATTGCTCGAGGTGCCGCTCTGCCTGCCGGAAGGGGGCTGCCTCATCGGCATTGGCACCCATCGCCGTCATCAAGACGATCTTTCGAACACCTGAAGCCACCGCTTGATCAATCACCGGATTGAGGAGCTCGTTCTGGTTCGTATGCCCCGGGGGCGAAAGCAGGAACGCCGCTTCAACGCCCTCAAACGCGGTAGAGAGGCCTTCGCCGGTGACAAGATTGAGGTGGACATCTTGTGGGCAGGTCGGGGCACGACTGGTGGCGCGCACCACGTCATGGCCTTGTTTAAACAGCAAGCGCACCACTTCACTGCCGACCGTTCCATTGGCACCGAGTACGAGTATCTTTGACAATTTGACTCTCCTTCATGAGTTAGTGGCTTGCATTTAGTTGGGTCATAGCGGATGATGAATGGCTAAAATAAACAATTCCATGTCAATTCGTCCAGATATAGACGATCGGGGCAGCAAAATAGGCAAGGCCGATGGACCTCTTAACCGACATCTTACAAGAGGCTGGCCTCAAGCGCCGCCTCGTAGATTTGCGTAGTTTAGATGCGCAAACCGCCCTTCAGTTTCCCTGTGAGAAGAGCATGGGCCTTCATGTGGTGACGCGCGGACGGGCCTTTATTCATTCCACCAGCCTGAAAGAACCCCTTGCGATAGAGGCGGGCTCTGTTGTCCTGATGGCGCGGGGCTGCACCCATGTGCTCAGCACGTTGCCAACCTTTGACCCAGCCCAAGTTTTCCAAATTTCGGCGGACTTGGCGAGCACGCCCTTGGCGTATAACCCCTCACCCGATGCCAGCACATTGATCAGCGGTGCCTATCAATTCTGGCATGACCCGGTACACGCTTTGTTTCGAGAGATTCCCGATTGGTTTGTGCTGGACGGTCAAAGCTTATCTAAATTCCACCCCCTCACCTTGACGATTGGCCTGTTGGACGAGGAATTGAACAAGCCCTCTATGGGTGGGCAGACCATTATGTATGGCCTGTTGGATGTGATCTTTACGTATCTGGTGCGAGAAATGGTGGACCAGCTTGGCCAAGCGCGCACGGGCTGGAGCCAAGCCGTCGCCGATCTTCAGATTCGCAAGGCTGTGACCGTCATGCATGAAGACCCCGCGCATGGCTGGACGCTGGAAGAACTGGCCAAGCAAGCGGGCCTATCGCGTACCCTGTTGGCGGAGCGGTTCCGCCGCACGATGGGCGACACCCCTTTGAGCTATTTGCGTAGCCTGCGTGTGCAAAAGGCAATGACCCTCCTCGCCGAGGCCGACCACAGCCTAGAACATGTCGCGCGCACCGTGGGGTTCAGCGATGCCTTTAGCTTCTCCAAAGTCTTCAAAAAGATCACCGGCCAATCCCCCAGCGCATTCCGCCGTCAAGCGAAGCTGGATCAGGCCTCGCCGTGGAAATTGCGTGCGGGGTGAGGGGGGGAACAACGTGGCGGAGAGCTGCTCACAGCTTTCCTTCTTTAAGCCCAACACCGGTTCGCCAGTAGCGGAAGAGTGCTCGACCCTTAATTTGCGACCGGTTCACAATCCCTGGCCCAAACATGTCTTTTCCCATTCGACTATCTGTAGAATTATCTCGATTGTCGCCCAGCAAGAAATATTGGTCTTCGCCAAGCTTCACTTCAGCAAAATCATCGTATGGACTTTCCTCAATCTCGAGAATTTCATGGCTACTCGCCTCGCCCGTGAATTGTTCGCGGAACCGTTTGATAGGCCGCTTTTGACCAAAGGCATCACGATCAACGTCGCTTAAGCGCTCTAAAATTACAGGCTTACGATTGATGGAAACCACGCCGTCCTTCATCGAAAATGTATCACCGGGTATTGCGGCAACGCGACTGATATTGGCCGATTTGTTAAGGTCGTCGCCGCTCAAAACAAAGATAAGGACATCACCGCGTGAGATTGGCTCGCTGTCTCCCAACTTTGCCACAAGCCTATCACCCACTAGTAGCGTTGGATCCATACCTTCTGACGGAATGCTGAAGGTACGATAAAGTTCACGCTTCACCCGTTCAGTGAAGTCAAAATTAATCCCGGACGTAAGAACCCAAATCCCCAATACCCCATACCAGCGCCACAGCACACCTTGACGCGCTTGCAGACGTCCGCTTCTGCGCCAGACCATGACAAACGATGTAATTATGCAAACCAGAACAACTGTTGTCGGAATTAAAAAGATAGGTATCAAAGTACTAAATGTCTGACTTGGCAGTCGTGAGCAGAGAAAAAATGTGAAGGGCACTATAGCCAGCGAAACCGCCATAACCGCAAAACCAAGCTGATATTGACCGAGGCGAACCAGCCCGAGGCCCGGCGTGAACAGATTGAGCAACCCAATGCCAACCCGCCGTAGAAATCCTCTTTTCTCAAACTCAATCGTTTCTTCCATCAATGTCACTCCCAAAAACCAATTCAAAACTCTTGCTTGTGAGCAGCATAACGACTGCAGGCGGCTGACCCTCTATTTCGCCTTCTCTGCACTCTGAATCTCCCGATCCCATTCGAACAGCCGCCCGTCGATCATGGCATCGGGATCAAAGTCGATGGTTCCGCTCTCCGCGTAATTGTCCCGGCCATGGTCCGCCCTTTCCGCTGAAAGCAACAGCCCATGCCAACTACCTCCGCCCGAGTAGTAGCACTTACGGACAAAAGCGAACGCTGCGCTGAGGCCAAAACAAGTTTGGCGATGTCGGGTGGCACCAAATTGGCTTTGTGTCCGGCGCGACGGCTCCCGCGTTACCAATCTTGACCGCTCAGTTTCAACAAAATCACGGCCATCGATTTGCAAAAGATGGGATGGGATCGATAGTGATTTTTTCCCATAAACCGGAGAGCCGAGTCGCTCGGTCGCAAAGACTGCCACGCCTTTGTCCCCGATTTCAATTAAAGTCATAGCGTCGTTTAACCAAACCACCCGCACCATTCGGGTAACGAGACGGGCAATGCCACGACAATCCTTACCGGCCTCAAAGACCCATTCTCGAGACAGGTAGAGGGCTTGGTCACCTGATCTAAAATACCAATATAGCTTCAAGGTTCGAGATGGAAGGTTGGAGGGAAGTCCTCGAAGATCGTCAAAGGCGATCTCGCCAGTACATCGGCCAGTCCCTTCTAAAACAACTTTGCCATCAACCACTTTAATGCTGTCATCGGCAAAATACCCATGAACCATCAGACCAGGAACTGGCTTTGGGCCGACGTAATCAGCATAATTGTAATAGTCCTCATCCGCGTCCATGGTCCAAGCGCCAGGTAGGGAATACGTGGCTTGGGCAGCGGCCAATACGCTCGGCAACATCATCCAGAGCCAAATGGCAAAATGAATCCGGTTCTTGATTGCCATTTTGCCCCCATGGCGCGCAGCGATCTCTGAAGATCACATGCATCCGACCACTGGAATTCATCTTGGTCAAGCAAAACCTCAAGTGGCTGTTCATCTCTATGGTATTAGGGCGGATGGAGCGGCTGGCTATGCCCCGTCCCAAAAGATCACCGGCCAATCCCCCAGCGCATTCCGCCGTCAAGCGAAGCTGGATCAGGCCTCGCCGTGGAAATTGCGTGCGGGGTGAGTTACGCGGGCGTCACTTCACACTGATAAAGATCGGGTTTGAGTAGAACCAAAGATCGGTCCAAGGGTCCTCACCCTTGGGGTCTGGTTGCGGCTCAAGCTCCGTCGTGTTGGTCCCGCGGATGCGCAGATATTCGTTCTTGGTCACGTTCTTTATGCGGTAGGTGATCACAGTCTGATCGCCGACCTGTGACCAAGCGCTGGCTGTAAATCGTGCTTCCACGCGGGTTGTTGGGTTTTTGTTGGCGGCTATATCCGCCACCGGCCCGGTTACCTCACCGCGTATGAGATCGACGCGCGACACAAGCGGATTGATGCCTTGGGTATTGGGGCCCTTGTCGTCCTTAAAGCGAATGGTGACTTCAATATCATCCCCGACTTTGGACGCTAAAGTCCCCCCCATTGTGGCCGTTGCACTTGCACCAACCACCCTAACCGATACATCCAGTTCTGAGATCAAGTCACCCGTCGTGACAAAAATCTTGCCTGCGCGCAGGCCTGAGATAATCGATTCCGGTGTTTTGTCCGCGAAGACATAGGTCTTAGAATATTCGCCTGGCCAAAAATCGATGCCACCTTCGCTATAATGCACGTGAGAATCCGATGTTGCCGTGATCCACCACCGGCGCCCTTCGCCCAGCAAGGAATCCCATAGGCCGCCAACTTGGGCGGTCATCTGGTCAAACCCGCCCATAGTTGGCGTCTTGTTATAAGCACCACGACCATATTCTCTCGCTTCGGTGTCTGCCGGTGTGGCAAGCCCGAGCTTGGGCCGCGACAGACTGCTGGCTTGATGGCCGGGTGCGCCTTCCATGCCAATGGCAACTTGGGGCGCGACGTCATTCCAGTTTCGAAACTCTTGAGGGGTGGTCAATCCATATTCGCCCATCCCTGTAGCCGAGCGCGAAGGATGATGGGCAAAAAGAACTGGCTTTGGCGTTTGCTGGTTCATGAATTCCAGCGCTGAAATCATAGCAGATTCTTGATTGCGTGCTTCAGACCGCGGAAAGACTTCCCGAGAATCAAACTTAAACTCAATATCACGCAAGCGCTGCGCTTCGTCGGGCCCATAGGGAATGACCACACTGCTGTGGTCTGCTGCAGGTGTATTCAGCTCAATGCCAAAAAACTGAATAACTTCGGGGACCGCGGCGCGCGATTGCAGTAATTCAGGATAGGCATAGTCATGATTGACTTTGCTGTGGTTGGGTCCGCCGTGGTCTGTCGCAACCATCCAGCTCAGACCAAAACGGCGCGCCATCGAGGCATTAGTGGTAATTGGATAGACGGCATCACCGGCTAGGATCGGCGTCGGCGGCGTGGTGGTCGTATCTAGGCCCACACTATATCGGCTGTGAATATGATGATCGCCTGCAAGCCACCTTGGGCCGGTTCTATCATCCTGCTTCGGTGGAGGCTTCGCTGTGGAGGTTTGCGGCGCGATTGCTTTGGGAGGGGCATGGCGACCATGCGCCATAACGTTGCCAGACATGGCAAAACTTATCAGCGCACTCATCAAAGTGATACGAGAAACGGTGCCACGCTGTGACTTTGCTTTTGATGAAAAGTTTCTCACGCCTGTCTTATTCGCATCACGCATCATGACTGCTCCCACGTTTGCATGCGTGCGTTAGCCGCAACGTGCGTTATTCTTGTGACACTGATCGATAGAGCCCGATTTTTTGACACTTGCCCTTGAGGTGCTGTTCGAGAGCCCCATACTTTAGCCAAAGAAATGCGCGCGCAGCGGTAATGCCGCAGCACCCATAAGAGCGGGTTCCACGGCCACCTCCGCTGGCACCACCAGTGGCACCGGCCTGATATAGCCGCGCCGCGGGACGCTAGAAAAGGCAATCATTGGGATCATTCGCTCAGCTAAGGCTGTTGGCAGTTGGCCACCCAAAACAATAACATCTGGGTCTAGGACAGCGGAAGCGGCAGAGACCGCGATATTCAGAGCTGGCGCGGTTTTGTGAAGCCATTCATCGATAGAAGGCCAAGTGGGATCAAAATGGTCCAGCATCTGCGAAACCGTGGCGAAATGGGACCCCCGTTGGTTCTCTAGCTGTCTTAGATTCTCCAGATTCGGATGCATGTACCCCTCAAGCGGGATGGCACCGGCAAACTCGCCGGCATTGCCATAGCGACCGCGCAACAGTCGTCCCTCATGAATAATGCCGCCGCCAAAGCCCGTGGAAAAGTAAAAATAAGCAAAGTTTTTGACCGTGCGACCAACCCCCAGCATGGCCTCGGCCTCGGCGGCTGCATTGCCATCATTGTCCAGCCACACTGGCAATCCAAGCCGCTCTGTAAGTGGACGATCGATATCGACTAAGGCCAAATCGTCCAGCTTGCCCGGAGGGTTTACCTTCAGGCCGCTCCCAATGAAAAATCCTGTGATCGCAATACCAATACCAAAAAGTCGGCTTCGATCGCTCAAACGTTCCTGAATGAACCGGTGTAGCAAGTCAGCAATGATATCAACATCGAGCTTCATCGCGCCCACGGCTAAAGGCTGTCTGAATTCCGCAAGTTGGTTCCCTAAAAAGTCCACGAGCGCGAACACAATCGCATCAGCCTTGATCGAAACCCCGATTGAATAGGCCGCGCCAGCAACCAGCTCCAAGCCAATCTTTGGTCCACGACCCGTGCCGGTTCGCCCCGTGGACCGAACCAGACCGCGTTGCTCGAGGCTATCGATAATACGCGTCATCGACATACCCGTTAAACCAATGCGCCGACCGATTTCGGCCCGTGTTACGTGTGGCTCACGGCGGATTAGATCCAATGTTTGTCGTTCGCTCGCATTGGCGACCTCAGTTGTCACACGCTTGCGAAAAATCTCCGGTATCAGGCTCTGACCTCGGGTATTGTTTTGTGCGCTGCCATCTGTCCCCAAACGCTCTAAACCTGATGAAACTTCCACGACGTCACATAACTTTCATTTGATATCTAACGGTGCGTTATTATACCCGTTGCAAAACCAATTTCTAGCTGCATCGGACCAAAAATGACACGCACGACCATGCTTACTACAACATGGCTTTCTCTTGTAGCGGCGATGACCCTTGCGCCTGCTGTTGCGGTTTCACAGTCCGCATCCAGCGCGCAGCCAGCGTCAAACAATCCACCTGCTGACGCCGAAACCATCATTGTAACGGGATATCGCTTGCAGAATCGGCTTGCGGTGGACGCCAAGCGCATCGAAAATCGCGTGGCTGAGTTTTTGACCAGCGATGAGATTGGTCAACAGCCAGATTACAATATTTCAGACAGTTTCCGCCGCGTACCCGGTGTCACCACCATTTTCGATGAAGATGAAGGTCGTTACGTCGCGCTTCGGGCGCTTGAGCCAAACTTCACGCTCGGTAGTCTTGATGGGTCAACTTTGGCGACCGGTGAACGCGGCAATCGCCAGTTGAATATGGAAGCGATCCCGACCACCGCCGTTCGTCGCCTTGAGATTTTCAAATCACGCACACCCGACGCTGAAGGCAATGCTATTGGGGGCACGGTTAATCTGGTAACTCGCTCTGCCTTTGACCACAAAGGTCTTTACTATGTTGGAAGCGTGTTTGTTGGCGCAGGCGACAGCCAAGCTGTGCCCGGTAAAGGCTTTAATCGCGAGAGCGATGACGGGTTGAATTTCCGCTTTGATGGCACGGTTTCCAACACATTTGGCCCTAGAGATCAGTTTGGCGTGATGGCGACACTCGCCTTCAGTCGCAAACGGCGTGACCAAGAGCGCTATAGCCCCGGTGCCTTTGCTTTATTTAACAACGTGCCTGTCTCGTCCAGCCATTTGTGGCAGGGTTACCCCAATACCGTGGATCGCTACGGTGGTACCCTGAAGCTGGAATGGCGGCCAAATGATACGTTCAAAACCCATGTCGCTGGGACCTATTACATCCAAGCAGACAATGAATTGCGGCTTTCCCATCAGCTAACGCGTGGTACAGTCGATCTCACGCGGACCTCCGGCAATAGCGCGCGGGTTTCAACAGCCGGCGGCTTTGTGCGGTTCAATGACTTCCCAATCGACAAGCCATTGTCCGCGGTGCAAGCTGGCTTTGAATGGCAACCAACCAATCGGCAAACCATCTCGGGGCGCTTGGCTTATTCCGAAGCGGCATTTAACGAGCCTTCCAATCAGCTTCAGTTCAATTTGCCGACTTCGACCGCAAACGCCTATACGGTTGTGCTCAACGACAAACTGCCACTCGTCACCCTTGATTCAACTGCGACATTCTTAAACCCCACCGCTTATACTTTTGGGTCGTATTTTACCTATGAGGACGATAGCGACGACTTCATCAAAGAAGGTCAGATCGATTGGTCATTCAATACAGAGCGCCAAAGTGAAGGCTGGGGCTTTGGTTTGGGCGCAAAACTTCGTGAAAACGAGCGCGACTTTGATCGCACACAAGTCAATTACGCCTTGGGTACCGGGGTGAGTTTGACTTTGGCCAATTTCTTGCTGGCTGACCAATATCGCCCGATTTATGCGGGCCAAGACGCCCTTTTCATTGATTTCGAAAAGTTTCAGAGCTACCGCGCGGCCAATCCTAATGCGATTGTCGCCAATGCCACGACAAGTGCGTTCGATAGCCTGCGCAATGACTATATCGTAACCGAGCAAGTCCAAGCTGCTTATGCTCTCGCGCGCCATGGTGGTGAAAACCATGCATTGGTCTTTGGCCTAAGGCATGAGACGACCGAGACAGAGGTTGCAGGACGCCGGGTTATCGGCACGACCACGATCCCGCTGGTCCGCTCCGGTGAGTATGACAATCTGCTCCCCTCCGTCACGCTCAGCTACAATCTCAATCAGCGAACCAAACTGAAATTTGGCCTGTTTGAAGCCATCGGGCGACCCAACCCATCTGATCTTGGCAACAACGAAGTGTTGAATGCGGGCAATGCAACCTTGACCCGCGGCAACCCCGACTTGTTACCACGTAAGGCAAAGAACTTAGATTTGGCCGTCGAATATTATTTCGACAAGCGTCAAGGCCTGTTGAGCCTAGGCCTGTTCCAAAAGTCGATTGCGGACAACATCTTTTCGGTTACGTTGGGCACGACGGTGATTGATGGTGTGACCTATACGATTAACCAGCCACGCAATACAGGCGATGCCCGCATCTCTGGGCTCGAGGTCAACTTCATTCGCAATAACCTCGACTTTTTACCGTCTGTCTTCAAGAATTTCGGGGTGTCTGCAAACGCAACCTTTGTTTCCAGTGAAGCAACACTGGCCAATGGCGCGAAGATTGATCAACTCAATCAAATGCCGAATGAGCAAGCAAATTTCGCTGTGTTTTATGAAGCCGACTCGTTCCGGGCGCGCTTGACCTATGCCTATGTCGGCGAGCGACTGACTGGCATTACTCCAGCTGACTTCGCGCAAAATCGCTATGACGAGCCCTACAATCAGTTGGACGCCCAAGTCCGCTTTAAGTTTGGGCGCTTTGATGTGATTGGCGAAGTCCGCAATCTGACAGACGAGCACCGCGTCAACTACTCTAGCTTAGGCGGCATGGACTATAACTTCTTTGGGCGTCAGTTCTGGCTCGGCGTGGCGTTAAAGCGATGAGTAGTGTCGCGGCGTTTAAGCCTCTTGCCGCTGGGCTAGCAATTGGCCTGATTTTGGGCGTGGCGTCCGGTTGCGCCCATGTTGGTTCACCCAGCTCTCGGGTGCCAACGACCGCCACGCCCTTGTTTCAAGGTGTCACCTATTGGCGGGCCCCAGCCGTGGTAGATCGCCCACAGATTATTCATGTCTTGGCAATTGATCTGAAGAAGGCTGGCACGCGCCTGATGGCAACGCCGGGGGATCGGTCCGCTGGACTTGAGTATCGCGCGCAAACGGTTTCGGCTTTTCTGACACAGCAAAATCTAAAGGCTGCCGTCAACGGGGGCTATTTTCTTCCCTTTAAGGGTGGCAGTCCTGGCGGCGAGGATTATTACCCCAAAGCCGGTGACGGGGCGAATGTTTCCGGTGCTGCTTGGGGCGGCGGGAAGCAAGCGTCACCGGTTGAAACCGACCCAAGCGATAAGCTGAATTATGATGCCCGCGTGGTTGGGATTGTGTGCATTGATGACGGCGTGAAAGTCGCCATTCTCGATGGCCAAGTCTGTCCAGTAGGGGTCGAAGATGCTTTATCGGCTGGGCCACGGCTATTGAAAGACGGCAAGCCGACCATTAGCGACGTTAAGGCACCCCCTGCTGCGGGTGACCGAACCCCCGGTGCGCCGCGCACCGCGATTGGAGTCTCCAAGGATGGCCGATTTGTTTGGTTGGTCGTGGTTGATGGTCGCCAAGCCGGTGTCAGCGAAGGCGCAAGTATTGAGGAGTTGAAGACCTTATTCTTGTCGCTTGGTGCTTATGATGCCCTGAACCTCGACGGCGGCGGATCGTCAACCATGGTCGTGGCTGGCCCACAAGGCCCGCGTGTGCTCAGCTCTCCTATTCATACCGGTGTGCCAGGTCGTGAACGCCCAAGCGCAAATCATTTGGGTGTGTTCGCAAAGGCCTTGCCAAAGTGATGAGACATGTGTCTGCGCTGATTTTTTAGCGAGGCCCAAATTCAACTCTAGACCATCGCATTAGCGGCCAGAAGGTGGGTTTTGCCTTCGGCATTCCAAGCGCGCGTTCATGTGCCACGGCGTGTGACACTTTTATCTCAAGTTGCCCTTGTTTCTATAGCCCTATGGAACCTTGGTATTGGGCGGGTGAAAACAGGGCTGATAGGAAATCCGCCGACGGCTCACAATGTCGCGATCTCGTTCAAGAAGATCAAAACCACTCGTTCGCAATGATACGGCGCCACCCATGACCCTTAAAAGATTCAAACATACTATTGCGGCTTACACCTTAGCTTTAACGTGGGGAACCAGCGCTTTGGCTGAGCCAGCCCCTGCCCCCAAGGCTGGCGAGACGCATGTATTGGCCTATAATATCGTGGTAGACTTCCAAGGTGATGGGTGGGCCCGCCGGAAAGCAGCATTCCACGCCTTTCTTGCGCGCGAGAATTTCGACATTTTGGCCCTACAGGAGGTCACTGAAGTTCAAATAGCGGACATCGCTAAGGGGCAGCCCGACTATGATTACGTCTTAGGGCAGCGCAGCGACGGTCATAGAGGGGATCAAAATTGGTATGAGTTCAATCCAATCCTATATCGTCGAGATCGATACCAACTGCTTCAGCATGGCTCTTTCTGGGTGTCAGAGACCCCGACAAGGCCAGGCAGCATCCTCCCTCGAACCAAGTTCCACGCGCGGATATTCACGTGGGTAAAGCTCTTTGATCGTCTAACCGCCCAAGAAATACTGGTTGGCAGCATCCATATTCATGGTCTGCGCGCCACAGATGAGATGCAAATCATTCTGACAGAGCTTAAAAAATACCAGCACAATGGGCCCGTTTTGCTTTTGGGCGACTATAATATGACACCTGATAGTGACGGGTATCAGTTCATGGCCAAGGTCGCGCAGATGACCGATGCACGCCGCGCGTCTCCGCAGATCAAGGGTCCAGACCGGACCATGATTTCTGGGGAATCCGAATACACTTTCGGCCATAATGGGCAATTGCAGCGCAATTTAGATCCTGGAAGGACAATCGATTATGTCTTTTATTGTGGGCAGGGATCGAAGGTAAGTACCTATTCAAATCAAGCCAATGATCTTGGTGGCGGCCTCCATGTTTCCGATCATTTTGCCCAATCGGCTAGACTTACCCTTCAAGGTGCCTGCCCGTACATGCGTTGAAGTGTCTAGTAGACTGGCGCGAGCCCAATGTTCCAGCAGGCGTGCTGGCTTTGGAGTCAAGCGCGCCTGCTAATCCGTCGCGCCAAGCTCGCCGAACGCAATTGTTCGGCTGCGAACTGCGCGACCGTCGGTCGCGTACAGGTTGACTTTGATGGTTTTTGCCTGCCAATCCACATTCAGTAGCCCGAAATTGCTATCGGCGTAGACCCCGCCCTCAATTAGATAGGCCTCATCCATCACATCCAATTGTGGGCCTTGATTTAGGCCGCTCGAGGTGAACTCATAGATTGGATAGGGCACATTGCGATTGAAGCGGTACATCGCGCCAGTATGCACATCCCCACTTAGGACGAACAAACCCTGCGCCTGCGTTTCACGAATAAGATCAAAGAGACGTTTGCGCTCAATGGCGAAAAGCTTCCAATTCTCACCGCCATCGCCAATAACTTGGATCGAGCTGATCAGAATGCGGACCTCGGCTGGCTGCCGCAATTGCTCGCCGAGCCATTGCCATTGATCCTGCCCCAGTAGTGTCAGATTTGGATCCTGGTCGACTCTGTAGCCCGGCATATTGCGGTGGAGATTGTAGCCACTGAAGAGTGGGCCCCGAAATGAGCGCAAGTCCAGAAAAATCAACTGAACCTGTTGCCCGATGGGTCCAAATATTTTGGCATGATGCAAGCCCGCACGCCGCCGCCTGACATCATCCTTGGGTACATGCCAAAATTCTAGAAATTGCCTCTTGGCATCGGCCGCATGCTCATAGCTGGCATCACCATCATTGGCCCCATAGTCATGATCATCCCAAATTGCTTCAATGGGGATGTTTGCTGTGAAGTCTCTAAATTGTGCGCTTTGGCGAAGTTCCCCATAGGCCGCGGCTAAATGGGAAGGCCCCTGTGCGTCGAGATCACCATAAACATTATCCCCCATCATCACCATGAGCTGTGGCTTTTGCGCGAGGATCGTTGCCCAATGGCTTTGCGTTTTACGTTGATTATTACACGAGCCAAATGCGAGGCGCGTCAGCACATCGGCACTGCTTAGCTGGGGCGCACTCTGGATTGCCGTGTGTGCAATGCCTCCCAAGCTGGAGGCACTTAAGCCAGCCACAACCGCCCGACGGTTTTGTTTCAACATCCTGCTTTTCCTTTTTGGATTGCGAGTTCGGCCGACGGACGGTTGGCTTAATTGCGGCTGGCTTAATAGGTGTAGCGAATGCCAATCCCAACGCGACGTTCGTTATTGGCGCGGCGCACGGGCAGGTCCTTGCGCCCAGCGGTGTAGAGATATTCGCTTTGCTCGGTGAGGTTTAGACCCTCAAACTTCAGGGCCAATCGGTCGGTTAAGTTATAGGTCGCTGACATATCCAATTGGCCATAAGCATCTTGCCAGATTGGATTGCCACCGCTTCCAAAGGGGCTTTCCACGAATTCGTCGCGCCAAGCATAAGCCAATCGCACGTCCAGACTTTTCGCTTGATAGTAAAGGACTGCGTTGAAGCTGTTCTTTGAGAGCCCCGGCAATTGGATGGAACTCACATTGCCAGCTTCGGAGAAGTTGGCCTCACTTTGGGCATAAGTGTAATTAAACAAACCGCCAAATTGATCGAATGGTGCAGGCAGGAAGGTAAAGGGCGTTTGCACGCTAAACTCAATGCCATCCACCTTGGCCTCATCGCCGTTGATCGGACGCCTCAGTTGGAACCGCGTCGGGACCGGCGGCCCGCCTAAAGTGCTGCCGACAACGAGGGTTACATCCTCAGTCAAGGTTTCTACCAAGGAATCGATATCTTTGCGGAAATAGCTGAGGGATATCAAGGCTTCGCGCCCGAAATAATATTCCAAGCCCAAATCAAGATAGGTGGCGGAGAATGGATCGAGTTCCGGATTGCCAGAACTGCCAACATTGCGGCCAAGGTCCAAAGTCGAGCGTGGTGACAGATCATCCAACTTCGGTCTATTCAGCGTCCGACCGGCCGCAAAGCGCAACAGGAGGTCATCGCTCAAATCGGCCCGCAGATTGAGGCTTGGCAATACCTTATCATAAGAGCGTTCGACGCGGATCGGGGTGATCTCGCTTCCGATTTGGCGCGCACCGGAGGAAATCAGGCCTGTGTTGACAAAGCGAACCCCAATGCTGCCGGTCACAGGCTTGCTTGCAAACTGGGTATCGACATCTGCCTTCACATAGGCAGCGCTGATCACCTCGGACACTTCATAACTGTCTAGTGGCTTGAGGGCTGTTTTTTGGTTTGTTAGGCCATAAAACTTGTCCAGCACATCAAAGTTGAATTGCATAATTTGTGTTGGAAAGCCTGCTGGCTGGCCTGAGACGCTGAACGGAAGCAGCGTGACTGCTCCAGCTGGTGTGCCGCCCAATCCAACGGCTCGGCCATTGGCCATGCGTGCGGTTGCGGGATAGACCGGATCAGAATCAAAAATCCCACCCCATTTATTCTCGGTTACACTGGCAAGATGGTCTGCATAACGGGCACCAAACGAAAGCCGCGTGAACGGGCCGAACTGTGTCTCGCGCGAGATGTCGAATTGTAAGGCGAGCTCATCGTCTTGTTTTTCACGGATACGAAAGTCGGCAAACCGAAACAACGTATAGCCAACGGGGCTATTGGGCGTAACGCCAACAACGTCGACATTGACAAAATCCCCTTGCATCTTCACGGTACCATCGGCTTCACGGCCAAAACTATAGGCGCGGTCGAAAAATGTTCCCTGACCTTGTGTCAGCCCCGCCTGAAGGCTCACGCTCCATTTCGGTGCCACTTGGAATTCACCGCGTAAGACACTTTGTGTGAATTGTTCGTCATTGCTGATCCATGTGGTATAAGCGCGCGCTGTTGCCAGAGGGAAAACGCCAGACACGATCCGCCCGCGGCCATCAATTACATTATCAACGACCACATCACGGGGGCGCAGCAAGCCGCCCTCAAGCTCGGCCAAGTCGGTGCGCAAATCTTGGCCGGCTCTGTCCGTCTGGCCATAAAGATTGCTCCAAGTCACCAGAACGGTATCATTCGGCCGATACTGAAGGTCCAGTGATGCGCCTATACGGTCGCGTTCGTGGTCAAACCGCAAGATGCCAGGCGCACGCGGAATCCACGCATTGAGGATAGTGGGCGAAACCCCCACTTCCTGCGTGTCTACAATGGAATCGCTCGCAAGGTCCCAGTTAGATGTCGTTGCCCATTGGGTTAGAAACGATTGCTTAGAATAGGCCAGCGTCCCCACAATTCCAAACTTGTCATCCCAATTGTGGCCAATAACCAGCGCAACCCGGGGATCTGTTTGTTCGGACCGTTCGGCATAGGAAGCTTGGCTGGACGCAGCAAATGTCAGCCCTTGTTTCTGACTAAGTGGCTTTGGCGTGAACAGGCTGACAGTGCCAGCGAGTCCACCCTCAGTTTGGTCGGCGGAGCCTGTTTTGCGCACTTCTGCTTTCGTGAACAATTCTGAAGCGAAGATCGAGAAATTAAACTCCCGACCGAGCGAAGTCGGCGTCGCCGACATGCCATTGATCTCAACGCGGGTGAAATCGGGGGTAAAGCCACGCAGAAAGATTTGACCGCCTTCGCCCTGATTGCGGCTGATGGTAACACCCGGCACCCGTTGAAGGGCCTCAGCAAGGTTCATGTCCGGAAATTGGGCGATCTCTGAGGCCACAATCGCATCAACAAAGCCATCGGCTTTGCGTTTGACTGTCAGCGCATCATTAAGCGACGATCGGGTGCCCACCACAATGATGATCTCGGGCTCTTTTGATAGTGTTGCATTTGTTGCCGATGGATCGGCGGCTTGCGCGAACGCATTTGCGGTTGACCAAGGTACCAGTGCCAAAGCCAGTACGCTGTGTTTGAATGATGACATAAGAAGCCCCTCAAGCTGAATTCTGGGGCGGCAGATACGGGACGGGCCCATTCCAAACAAATGCTTAAACACCATAGTGCTATGCTTCCAATGGTAAGTTGTCATGGTAGCGTCATATTGGATGTCTAAGCGGCGAGGCACGGAGGAAGCTTAGTGTCAGTCAGCATTTCTAACTTGCGGGCCTTTTGGCTCGTAGCGCAGCATGGCGGCTTTTCCGCAGCCGCGCGTAGCGTCGGTCTGTCACAGCCGACCCTGACCCGGCAGGTCAAAGAGCTTGAACAAGGATATGGTCTCCAGCTGTTTGAGCGCAGGGCGAGGGGCCTAAAGCTGACCGGCGAAGGGGAAAGCCTGTTCCCAATGGTCGCCAGCATCTTTGAACAGGTCAGCGATGCAGAGCGCTTTTTGAAACAACAGCGCCAAGAAACCATTCGAATTGCAACGGTCACTACCGATGTAACGACGCGCATGATCAGCGCGGTTCAAAGCATGAGCCAAGGGCTGCAGCTCAAGATTTCTGTGTCTACGAGTGCAGGCGTTTACGAAAGTCTGCTCAATAAAACCTGCGATGTTGGCATTTTAACGCTTCCCAATGGTCACCAGAACATGTCGTCCCTCGAGATCGGGAAATATCCGCTGCTTGCTGTGCTTCCCCCTGGCCATGACCTGCTGAATAAGGAAAGCCTTTCACTCAAGGACTTGGCGCAGCAGCCCCTGATTACCGGCTCAATGGCCTCTCAAGCGCGGCAACATCTCGACCGCGCCGCCATCCGGGCGGGCATAGACCTGCAAATTGTTCAAGAAATTGATGCCTTTGAGATGATTGGAGAGTTGGTCCGTTTGGGCCTTGGCGTCGGCATCATCAGCTACACAGGAATTGTTGAGCGCAATATGGCGAATATCCGGCGCATTGAAGAATGTGCCAGCATCATCCCCGTCCATTTCGCGTGCCTAGCCATAAACCGACGTGGACGTATCATCGACCGTTTGTTTAGCATCGCGAAAATGGCCCTGATTGAGGGAAGCGGATCACCTGTTTCGTTTAAATACGGCCGAGAGGCCGGGTGATTGGTCCGCGCGCTTGTGAAAGCTGCCGCCGAAACAGAATGATCCCGAAAGCGCACAGGCCATTCAGAACTATGAAGGGGCCCACCACCACAAGAATGATCGGTGCCGCGTCCAGAAAATCGCGGCCCGCTTCATAGCCAATGGCGCTGAGGCCAACCCCAAGTGTTAAAGCGGCGACACCAGCTCCGGTCTGGATTGCACAAATCACCAGGCCGATCATACCGCTCTCAACACGAACCGCATTTTGATGCGCCGCATGGTCGATGATGTCGGGTAATAGAGACCAGCGCAAGGTTGATACCCCGCCAAGTAGCCCGCCGATCAGGCAGATCAGGCCAAGTGCTGATGCTTCTGAAACTTGACCAAACAGGGCAAAAATTATGCCCGCCAAAGCGGCAAAGCCATGGGTTAGTCCAAAGGCTGCGATCTTGCCCAAACGTCTGGCGATCCACAGCCACAATGGCTGGCCTGCAACTTGAGACAGGGTCATGGAAACCAAGGCAGCGCCCACCCAAGAGGGATCCTTTAGGACGACAATCGCATAATAAATCAAACCGCTCATGAAGACCGTGGTCCCGCAGGCCTCGAGGAAGGCGGCGGCGGCAATCATCCAACAGCCCGGTGCTTTCTTGATCGCATCCAAACGCTGACTGAAGTTGGTTTCGTTTAGCTTAGCACCCAGTCGATCAGATTGGCGCAGATTATTGTAGCACGCTGCCGTCAAAGCGATCAGAACAACCGACGCACCTAGCGCCAAGGTCGCAATCCGTGCGGCATAATCGCCCTCGCTTTTAAATACCCAGCCCATGGATGCGCCCAGCAAAACGGCGGTCAAAGACTGCGCAATCTTTCTGGCAGAAGCGAAAAGGGTTCGGTCCTCTGGATTGGTCATCACGCGCACGGCAATGGCGTTCTCAGTGAGATCAAATATAGAAAATGTAAGTCTGAAGATCAGGAGCGTGCCGATGAGCAAGGCCGTTTCAAGGGAACCAAAGGAAAAAATCCAAAAAAAATAGAAAACCGTGAGGGCAAGTGAGCTTAAGCCCGCCGATACAATCAGTATGCTGCCATAATCGCGCAATCGCACGCGTATGCCATCGAGGATTGCGCCAAGCGGCAGATCAACCACCGCATCGAACATCAAGGAGGCAAATAGGATTGTACCAGCCAAGGCCGGACTTAAGCCGATGACGTCGGTCAAATAGACCATGCCAAACAGCGTAAACAGACTCCAATAAACATTCTTAATGCCGTTTAGCGCAGCACTCGACAAGCCAATTTTGAGTTTTTCAATCGTTGGGGCCATAAGCATAGCCGAGTATGCCATTTTTCTATGACATTCAATGATTCCAAAGGTTTGAAATCGACAAATTCCTCCATCAGGGCGCGCTTTGATCCCTCAAAGTCAAGGTGAGCTCAAAATCTCAAATCAAACAACAGATGCTAGCAGGTCAAAGAGATGTACACCTCAAAAGCTCTGGTGCTCGTTAAGAGTTTGCGGAAAACAGATGGACCCAACGCCGCCCAAGTGCATTTGACCTGTGTGTTGGAACACTCTTATAGGCCTCATTGTCGATAATCCGTAGGGTGATGGATTTTACCAAGAACGCGTTTTATTCGGATTACAATTGTGACTGTGACCGTAACGAAAGTGTGATCTAGGCTCCATAATCCACCACTATTTCGCTCCTTAGTGACGACCCAGACAGCTTCCAAGCTGGGTCCGGCGCAATCAGGGGACACGACATATGTTTACTAAAAATTTGAAGCCAAGCACGCGCAGTGTCTTGGCAGCTGGTACTGCGGCTATTGCCATTTTGCTGAGCTCGCAAGCAGGCGCGCAAGCCATAGCAACGGCACCAACCACGCCAGCAACGACTGCTGAAACCAAAGACGACAGCATCAATTTCGAAACCGTGATCGTAACCGGGGTTGCTAATCGGACGCGCAAGTTCGACGCCTCATTTGCCGTTTCCAACGTGAACGCCTTGGCCATACAGAAATTGGCACCATTGAACATGGCCGACCTGTTGGGCCAGTTGCCGGGTGTATTTGCTGAAGCAACAGGCGGTGAAGTTCAAAACGTCTACCGCGTCCGCGGCATTCCCAACGAAGGCAATTTCCAAGCCTTCCATGAAGACGGGATGCCCGTCTTCCAAGACAATGACGGTATTTTCTTTAAGGGCGACGGCCTGATCCGCCCGGATATCATGACAAAATCGATTGAATTTGTGCGCGGTGGCCCGGCACCGGTTTTTGCGTCTAACGCCGCAGCCATCTACAATACGATTACGCGCCAAGGCACCGAGACACCAGAAGGCAGCATTCAAACCACGCTTGGCGATTCGGGCCTTTATCGCGTCGAAGGCTATTGGTCCGGCCCGGTTGGTGAGAAGACCTACCTTGCCGTCGGTGGCTTTTTGCGCCGCCATGATGGCTATCGCGACAATGGCTTCCCCAATGATGAGGGTGGGCAAATCCGGGTCAATCTGCGCCGCGAGATTGAAGGTGGTGAAATCAGAGCCTTTGTTAAGTATCTGAATGACAAGAACGTCTTCTATCTGCCGATTCCAGTGGCTGATCCGCGTAATCCATCGGTCTCTCTGGATCGCTTCATTGACCTATTCACGGGCACACTGAACACGCCGACCCTACAAAACGCTGTTTTGCTCTATCCAGGTGAAGGTGGTCAACTCACGAGCGAAGCACGTGACCTCTCCGACGGGCGCCACATGAACTTCTTCAACACGGGGATCGATTTTGATCGGACCTTCGGTGCTTGGACAATTGAAAACAAGTTCCGCTTTACCAAGGGCGTGGTTGATTTTGATGCGCTTTACTCCACTTCAAACCCAGCAGATGCCAACACATTTGCTGCAGGCCAGCTTGCCGCCGCAAGCGCGGCTTTTGGCACAGTTGCAAATCCTGTGACCCGTTTGGGTTATGCGATTGGCGGCACCAATGGCGCAACAGTCTATAATCCAGCCCTTGATTCCGGCCTTGTGCTTCAAGCCCAGTATCGAGCGATCAAGACAGAATCCCAATCGGTGATGAACGACCTGCGCATCAGCCGAGAGATCAAGTGGTTGGGAACCCATGCTCTGGTAGGCGGCCTCTATCTGGCAAACTTCCAGACCGATTTCCAGCAGCGCTACCAAGACTATTTGTTTGAGTTGAAGTCCAAACCACGGACGCTGGATTTGATCGCCTATGGTGCCGCAAACCAAGTCTTGGGCTCGGTAACTGACAAAGGCGTCTTGCGCTATGGCACTGTCCTAAACGGCGGGTCGTCGGATATCTCGATGCATGCGCTGTATTTGGCCGACAATTGGCAGGTCAACGACAAGCTGCGCCTAGAAGCCGGACTTCGTTATGAGAAATATTCCGGGAAGGGTTTTGCCAAGGGTGTGCAGGTGGTCAATCTTGGCAATGCCGCTACCTTGGCCGACAATGCCGTTCGCGGTTTCACCAGCGCAGTTACCCCAACAAGGCTCGAAGAGTCAGTCACAGCGTGGACTGTGGGTGCCAATTACGAATTCAATAACATGGTTGGATTTTATGGTCGCGCCTCTAAGTCGTTCCGCGTGGGTGGTGAAGGTAACTTGATCTTTGGTAATGCCGCCATCACCACCGAAGCAGAACAGTTCGAATTGGGTGCAAAGTTTGATATCAAGACGCTGTCTGTGTTCTTGACGGGCTTTTATACCAAATTCACCCCATTCAATGCTTCGTTCCAGGAATTCAACCCAGCAACCGGTACCCAGCAATTGCTGACATTCGTGGGCGAAGCCGTAAGTCCTGGTGTGGAAGTGGATTTCTCCTGGCGACCCGTTTCCATGTTCCGCTTGGAAGGCTCATTCACCTATAATGACGCAAAGCTAGGCAATTTCTTCAACCAGTTTGGTGCGATTGCCGCATCGGTCGATGGCAACCAACCCATCCGCCAGCCGAAAACCTATGGCAACTTGCGACCAACGCTTCGCCTGACGCTGGCCGATGATTGGGATGTAGAGACCTATCTGCGCTACAATTTTGTCGGTGACCGCTTTGTCGACTTACAAAACCGCACCCTCCTGCCAGCATACAACACATTGGCAGCAGGCATCACGGTGGACCATGGCCCATGGCGTGTTCAATTCGTTGGCGAAAATCTCACGAATGAGCGCGGCCTCACTGAAGGTAATCCGCGTACTGACCAATTGGCGGGCCAAGGCTCCTCAACAGCCATTTATGGCCGTCCTTTGTTTGGTGCCAATTACAGGCTGGTCACCAGCTATAAGTGGTAAGAAAAACGCCAAAGCTGTCTGCCCAATCACGCTAGCTTGTGATTGGGCAGATGCCCCTGTGGCATCAATCGGTACAAATTAATCGCTATCCAACCTTAGAGGTGCTCCTATGAAATTCCCTTCACGACGTGGTACTTTGGCGGGGCTTTCAGGGTTCACTGGTATCGTTGCGCTGTCTGGTACAGCGGCTGCGCGCGGCCTCGGAGATGGTGCTTTTACCCACGGCGTCGCCTCAGGAGACCCAACGACAAATGCGGTGATTATCTGGACCCGGTTTGTAACCAAAGTCGCTGTGCCGGGCCCGGTTCGATGGCAAGTGGCACATGATGAAGCTTTTAGCCGGATCGTCGTCCAAGGTAGCGCGCTGGCCACACCAGAGACCGACTATTGCATCAAAGTAGACGCAACGGGTTTAGCAGCCGGTCAGCGCTATTTTTATCGCTTCCTGTCCCGTTCCGGGCCATCCGTGACCGGCCTGACGCGCACAGCGCCCGAGCGTGGGCGTGAGCCTCTGACAATTGCTGGGTTTGCCTGCTCCATGTTGCCGGCTGGCTATTTCCGCGCTTATGCAGATGCGGCGACGCGCGATGACATTGATCTATGCGCCCATGTTGGCGACTATATTTACGAATATGGCGATGAGTTGCGCCAATTTGCACCCAACATGCTGCCAGAGCGCACGTGGGAGCCAAAAACCGAGATCGTAACCTATGCGGATTATGCGCGCCGTTATGCCAGCTATCGGGCAGACCCCGATTTACAAGAACTCCATCGCGTCAAACCCTTCGTGCATGTCTGGGATGATCATGAGTTTACCAATGACGCTTGGCGCGAAGGTGCTCAGAACCATCAGCCAGTGACAGAAGGCCCTTGGTTGCCGCGCCGTGATGCTGCGGCCAAAGCATGGTTTGACTGGCTGCCCGTTCGCCCGCAAGCTGGCGAACCTCGCCGCATTCATCACACCCTGAAATGGGGTGATTTAGCCCATCTGATTATGCTCGATTCCCGCCTGATGCGCGACAAGCAGCCGGATTCGTGGCAATCATTGCTCACGAACTTTGCTGATGGTGACCGTGCCCGCTTTGACCGTGAGGCGCTTCGATTGTGGCAAGATGAGATCGGGGCACCAAACCGCACTGTTTTAGGTTCTGATCAAGAAACTTGGCTTGCTGGCCAGTTGAAAGCTTCGCGCGATGCCGGCATGAATTGGCAAGTCCTTATCGAGGGCAGCGTGCTCGGACGGTTCCAAATGCCGCGTCAGTCTGAGGGGTGGTTAACGCCAGATGCGTCCGCCAATGAGAAAAAAACGCGGCGTATTCTCGCGCAAGTAGGCGAGCTGGGCTTGCCCTTTGATACCCCATTGTGGAGCGGCTTTCCTGCTGCACGGGAGCGCTTGTTGGCCAGTTGCAAAGCCAATGGCAGCAATGTGTTTGCCTTCGGTGGGGAAACCCATATTGGCTGGGCATTTAACTTGCCGGGCGGTCAAGACGGCCCGGCTGCCGTTGAGATCGCCTGCACAGCCGTGACCTCTTCCAATAGTTTCAGGCCAGAAGGTTTTGATGACGCAAGCCGCGAAGCCGCCTTCATTGAGTCCAGCCCTGAACTGGCGTGGTGTGATGTTCACCATTGGGGTTATACCAGCGTGCGATTTGACGCCAAAGCAGCGACGGCTGATTTCACTGGCTTCCGATCGATCTCAACCCGCGACACGCCCGTCGCCAAGCGCAGCCAGTTGGTCGCTGAAACGACCAAGGTCGGGGTCCGTCCTTGGATCGTATCGTAGGGAGAGCGGGACCATGGTAAAGGTGGCTAAGGCGCTTGCGTTGGCTGGGTTGTTGAGTGTGGCGGCCTGCACGACTGGCAATCATCAAGGATTGCGGGAGGACATGGTTCGCCTCAACCAAATCCAAGTTTTGGGGACCCATAATAGTTACGCCCAACCCGTAGACCCCAGACTTCTCGACTTTGCTGACACAAAAATTGGCCCCATGCTGACGGCTTATCGCGCGGCGATGCCTGCCGACAAGCGGGCGGAATTTGTCGAAAATCATCCCCATGATGTCACCTTTAGTGAGGCTCTAGGCTACGACCACCCTCCTTTGGCGGCCCAGCTCAACGCCGGCATGCGAAGCCTTGAGCTGGATGTTTACCCAGACCCCGTTGGTGGCCTTTACGCGCAGCCCGCTGGCTATGAGATGCTGAAACAAATGGGCCACACCAATTTTGCGCCCCATAATCGCGCCGGATTGGACCAGCCCGGCTTTAAAGTCCTGCATATGGCAGACTTTGACTTTCGCAGCCATTGTCCCACATTTCAAAATTGCCTTGGTGAACTCAAGGCATGGTCAGCCGCCAATCCAAAGCACGAGCCCGTCTTCATTCTGTTGGAGCTTAAGACCTCGGGCACCAACTTTATTCCCGGTGCCAAAGTCATTCCTACCATGACGCAATCCAGCTTTGATGCACTGGATCAAGAAATCATCACCGGCCTTGGCCGTGAGCGCTTGATTACCCCAGATGATGTGCGTGGCACGTATGCGAGATTAGAAGACGCAATCCTAGCCAAAGCTTGGCCGACCCTCAACCAAGCGCGGGGCAAGTTTGTCTTTCTAATGATCACGGCCTTAGAAGATCCAGTTACGAAGCTATATTTGGAGAATCGTCCGTCGCTGGAGGGCCGCGCGGCGTTTTTAAGGGCGTCGCCTGGCGATGCGCATGCAGCATTTCTGTTGATCGACAATGCCCTCGTCCGGAAAGAGATACCTGACCTCGTTCAAAAGGGATATCTGGTGCGCTCCCGAGCGGATATTGAAACGTGGGAGGCCAAGGCTAATGACATGACCCGGGCACAAGCTGCCTTTGCAAGCGGTGCCCAGATTATCTCAACGGATTTTTTCAAGCCCGGCAATCGCTATGGCACGTCATATGTTGTGACCTTGCCCGGTGGTGGTGCCATGCGTTGTAACCCGGTGAACGCTAGGCCAAATTGTCAGCTTTCTCTAGACTAAGCCACCTTGCGTGCCACCCGAATACCAGTCAGGCTTAGCCCTTCGATAACAAGCCAGCGCGACCGGCGCTATCGGATAAGCCCTTGCATCTCAGGCCCCGGTCAGACTATCGATCGGGGATGAGTATTCAACTAGCCATAGCCGGGGCGGCCGGTCGCATGGGTCGGGCCTTGATCGCCGCAGCGAGCAGCGATCCCGCCCTTGAGATTGTCGGCGGGAGTGAGCGGCCGGACAGTCCAGCGCTCGGCGCGGACTTAGGCGTATTGGCGGGCGGCGAAGCCCTTGGCGTGGCTTGTGTTGATAGCATGATTGAGGCGGCGCGCGCGGCCCAAGTCTGGATTGATTTTACAACCCCTGCAGCAGCACTTGCCGCCTTCTCAGCCCTCAAATCCACAAAAGTGAAAGCCATCGTGCTGGGCACGACGGGGTTTGAAGCTGCACAAGAAGCGCTGATTAGCAAGGCGGCCCAGCATTTCTGCATCGTACGCAGCGGCAATTTCTCGCTTGGCATCAATTTGTTAATGGGCCTTGTGAAGCAGGCTGCCGAGCGGTTGGGGCCTGATTGGGATATTGAGATTTTTGAGGCCCATCATCGCCGAAAAGTCGATGCACCCTCAGGCACCGCCTTAATGCTAGGCCAAGCTGCCGCCTCTGGGCGCGGGATATCCCACACCGAGATTGCCGCCTTTGACCGACACGGCGTGACCGCCGCCCGTAAAACTGGTGAGATCGGCTATGCCGTCGCCCGTGGGGGCGGGATTATTGGCGAACATGAGGTGATGTTTGCCAGCGACGATGAAGTCATCCGCTTCAGCCATTCCGCCCTCAACCGCGCCATCTTCGCCAAAGGCGCCCTCGCCGCCGCCCGCTGGGCCGCGGGGAACGGCCCCGGCCTTTATGCTATGTCGGATGTGTTGGGGTTGTAGGAACGGCGACGGCGCGTCCTGTTCAGGCAGGCAGCAGCCGACGGCTTGATACAATCACGCCCAACTGGCGCAAGGTCTTGCCATTCACGGGCACGGTTGTGTGGGCAGCCCTTATGGCCTCAAACTCTAATGTGATGCCGGAATAGCCATCCACATTGGGATAGCCAACGATAACCAGAACATCCCAGTCCGGATCAGCGCCAGTTGAACGCAGCAGCCGATATTCGGTCATCAAGCCCCGCTCGACAGCGATCTTGTCCATCTCGAACCAGTTTTGCGTGATGAAGCGGCAGAGCGACACGGTGTCGCCGTCTATGGCTTTCAGGAACGTCAATTCGAAGGATGTAGCGCTGGGAGAGGGCGCTTTTGCTTGCACCGGAGATGAGGTCGCCGACGCGAGCGCCGCAAGAATCCCCAAGCCTAAATCTCGTTTTGTACTTTCTACCATGTCGCCACCTCACTAACGCTCTATGCCCAAGCTTCGGGCACCACCGCAGACCTAAAATTGGCGGCGATTATCCGGCAAGGTCAATCCCTTGTTGGATTAAATAGGCTTCACAATGAGGAGCTTACAAGCGCATTGTCTAAGTGCGGTTACGAAGCCTTCATCGCACGGAGCAACGCGACTTTGCACAGAGACCTCTTCAGTCCTCACATCGTCATCGCGGACGGCGTAGCCGAGCCGGGATCTCGTGCCGCAAAGTCCTTGGGGGTCCCCGCTCTGCGCTTCACGACGGCGGGGGGGAATAGCTCTATTTATCTGGAAGCGCTTTGGTGATCCCTCTGGTCCACCAAACCGCTTTGAATATCGTGACCGGGCGATTAGTCGCGTCAAGTCCAGATTTCCTTTGGAAATCTGCCGCGCAGCGGCGCAAAGCGGACTTGACCCGTCAAATCGCCCACGAACAATAAGGTTTGGCCTTTGGTGTAGGCAGGGCCTGCACCAAAGCCTTCTAGATGAGGAAGCACCCCTTCAGTCCCTTCGGGACAGCTTCCCCATGAAATGGGGAAGCGGCGTGTCCCAACTGCTTCCGCTTGCCGCTTCCCCACTCGTGGGGTATCGGCGCATGCGCCGATGCTGGCGAAGCCGGTGAAGGGGTGTTTCCACTCAGAAGCGCTTTGGTGCCCATTCTAGTCACCCAAAAGCTGTATCAATTGTCCTGGCGACCTCTGAGTAGTCAAGTGCGCAGCTTCGCTGCATCGCGACGCGATCCGCTTTCAAAGAAAACGGACACTTGACGACACAAATATCGCGCTAATCTTAGACGATCTATTTTGGTGAAACAAAGTTTCCACCAAAATGGGTCCAGATGAAAAGGGATCTATCCCGCGCGCTCAATTTCCGGCGGGAGAATTGTTGGGTGTCCCCAGGAGTGCTGAGCCAACCCGAGAACCGCTCCAAAGCAAGTGCCGATATGCGAAACATTAACCAATGCCCTAAACACAAAAATATGTCTCGGCGAACAGTGGTTAACCCTTGCCGAATGAGGCCCTTGCGCGCATGTTTGGGTTCGGGACGGGCAAGTGGAGAGATGCGATGAAAACGCTTGTAACTTTAATTGCCCTTGCTGCAACAGTGGGACTAGCGGCTTGTGCCACGACAACGACCAAGTCTGGCCCTACGCCCTATCAAGCCGCAGCAACAGGTAAATTCGGCTTTACGGATCAACGGATTGAGGCCAATCGCTTTCGTATTACGTTTGACGGCAATACAAAAACCACGCGCCAACAAGTCGAAGATTCGCTTTTATTGCGCGCCGCAGATGTGACCATCGAGAATGGCTATGATTGGTTTCAAGTCGTCCAACGCGCGACAGATCCAAAAACCTACAGCCGCCCTCGCATGAGTTCGCGTTGGGCATTTGGCGGGGGCATTGGCTATTCTTCATTCCGGACTTTTCACCCGCGCTATGGCTGGGTGAGTTATTATGACCCCTTCTGGTCTAATAGCTTCTATGACCCGTTCTTTGACCGGTTTGACAGCGAAGAAATCACGCGGTTTCAAGCCACGGCCGAGATCATTTTGGGCAAAGGCCCGAAGCCAACGGACCGGGTCGACGCATTTGACGCGCGCGATGTGAAGGCGAATTTGGGGGCGCGTATCACGCCGCCTCCAGCGCCGCCCGTCGCAAAGCCCTAATGCGGATCATTCTGTTCCGAGATTCCAAAGTGCCTTTTGAGCCTTGGCAACCAGAACCCGACCGGGTTGTGGTTGCCGGGGCCACAGGCGGCACGCAGAACCTCTATGAGAGCGGCGATGGTCGCGTCTTCGCAGGGGTTTGGCACGCGGCGCGCGGCTCCTGGCGGGTGGTCTATGACGAGATGGAATATTGCCACATCACCAAGGGCCGTGCCCGCCTCACATCGTCAACTGGCGCGGTGACCGAGGTTCAAACCGGCGATGGTTTCGTGATCCCAAACGGCTTTGAAGGTATTTGGGAGGTGCTCGAAGACATGGAAAAGCACTATGTGATCGTGCTGCCGCCGGCGGGGTAACAGACGTATTTTTTGCTAATCGTCTTGACATGGTTTTGGTGACCCCTCTGGTCCCAAAACCATATCCTCGATTATTTGGCGGTGACTTCGCGGGTCAAGGTCGCAGCTTCGCTGCGTCGCGGCGCGACAGATTTCCAAAGGAAATCTGACCTTGACGCGCTAAGTCACCTATTCAGAATTGAAAAAGGCCGTTGGTGCGGCAGTGCCGTCACCAAAGGCCCTCTAGACTAGGTCGTTCGACGATCCAAACTCTGATTAAGGCTTCATCGCCTCCGCATAAAGCTTGGACACGTGGTTCCAATTAATCACGCTCCACCAAGCATCGACATAATCGGCGCGCTTATTCTGATATTTGAGATAATAAGCATGCTCCCAGACGTCGTTGCCAAGGATGGGCTTACCGCGAAAATCGCTGACATCCATCAGCGGGTTGTCTTGATTGGGGGTAGAGCCGACGGCCAGTTTGCCGTCTGGCTTGACGATAAGCCAAGACCAACCCGACCCGAAGCGGCCTATTGAGGTGGCACGGAACTGGGTCTTAAAGGCGTCGAGTGAGCCAAAGTCGCGGTTGATTGCGGCGGTCAGCTCCGATGAGGGTGCACCGCCCGTTCCCAGAGGGGCCATGATCTTCCAATAAAAGCTATGGTTCCAGTGCCCGCCCGCATTGTTGCGAATGGCCGCTGGCGCTGTCGAGGCAGTGGCCAAAAGCGCTTCAAGGCTCTTGCCCGCATAGGCGGGATTCGCGACGATGGCAGCATTGAGTCCCGCGACTTGCGCGCCATGGTGACGCTCAAAATGGATCCGCATGGTCGTCTCATCGACGATCGGCTCCAGCGCGCCATAGGCATAGGGCAGGGCCGTTTGCGTGAAGGCGGGTGCAGCCGGTGTTGCGGCTGTGGCTGGTACGACTGGAGCGGTCGGGGCTTGCGCCAGCGCAGCTGAAGACAACAGGCTGAAGGCGGTCAGGGTCAAAGTCAGGGCTAGGCGCATGAATTCTACTTTCATAAAGACGTGGCTGAAACATGGTCTGCGGTGTGGCAAGAAACAAGGCTGAACGTGCTGACAATAATGTCACCAGTCCGGCCGTCTTGGGGTATGAGCGTGGCACAAAGAGGGCATTGAGAATGGACGAACGCGTTGAGGCCTTAGAAGTTCACGTGATGCATTTGATGCGCACAGTCGAGGAGCTGTCGGATCTGTCGCATCAACAAGCCGATGAGATTAAGCGCCTAAATCGTCGGCTAGAGTTGATGCTGGAGCGGGAGGCGCAACGCCAACACGACAGCTCAGAACCCCCGCCCCCCGATCAGAAGCCACCCCATTATTGAGGGCAGCCTCCGTTAGGCCCCGTGCCAATGAACAAATCGGCCATGCGGATCGATGTCCGCCAATACACGCCGCCGTCCAGACGGCCATTCAATCAGTTCTAAGGTCATGCTGGCCCCATCTTGCGCACGCCCCAAAATGCTGCCTGTTTCATAGCGTAGCCACGCTAAGGGTGCCTGCGCCGTTGCACGCGCGCCCTCGGCCTCGACGGCATGCTGGATGGCCTCGCGAACGCTCTGCGGTGGATAGATAAGGAAAACGGAGTGATAGATAACGGTCAGTGCGTCTTTGGCGCGGGCTGCGAGCTTGGATTTGATCCAGTCCGCTGCATCGCCTTGGTCTGGCGTTATTGAAAGCTCTTGGGCGATCTCCATCGCCGCGTTCAGGCGCTCTAAACGCTCCGGCTGGTCTGGCCAGATATAGGACCGCAGCCGCAGACGGTCCTCAGGCAAAGCAGCATTTAAGGGATTCTGGTCACAGGCTGCACGGTTGCGGATGGCGGCATGGGCGGGAAAGTGGGGCACAGGGCCACTCCACCGCGTTGATAGTGCCACGCGCGGCCCGGGGATGGGGCTGTCCCATTGCCATGAGCCACCATCATAATGAAAGCGGTCCATGCTGAGATTAAGCCCAGCCGATGCACCTAGCTCTAACACGTCCATCGGCCCATCAAAGGCTTCAGCGGCCGCGCATAGACCGGGCCAGAGGCCAACGGCGCGACGCACCTCATTGGTTTGGGGTGGGGACTTTAGGAAATCTCGCACCCATGGCTCACGGTCACGCAAAGTCGCACTGGCCACTGGCCAAGCCTCAGCCATAGACCAAGCACGGCCTTGATGCGGCCAGACTTCGGCTAAACTGCCGTCAGGCTCGCTCAGCACAATGGCATGCAGTGCGCCTGCCAGTCGCAGAGCTAATGCATCTTGGATCGGGTTAGTTTTCCACCCGCTCGTCAAGTCGGCGATAATGCCACCCGCGTCAAAGTCGTCAGCCATTACGTCGCACAGCTCGGCTGTAAAGCGGGAGTCAAACTCTTGGCACCAAATCGCTTGCTGGCGCAGCGCCGCCGGGACCGTGACCTCAACCATTATATTGCTCCTCGTGCCTTCAAGTCGGCAATGGTGGCAGCCTCTAAGCCAGCCTCTGCCGCTAAGCTTTCAGAATCCGCACCATAGTCAGGAAGGGTCAAGCGCGCCATGCCCGGCTCATCGCGGAAGCGAATGGGAATGCCCAAATGCTTATTGCCATCCGCGTCGGTCAGTACCATCCCGCGCGAGATGGTATAGGGGTCTTCCATCGCATCTTTAAGACTGCGGACTGGGGCCCAGCACAGATCGATGTCTTTGAGGAAGATGCTCCAGTCGTCCAGAGTCTTGCTCGCGAAAGTCTCTTCGAAATAGCGCTTTAACGGGTCTTGGCCGGGGCCGGGTTCGAGCTTGGCATAGTCCGAGAGATCGGGTCGACCCAAAGCGTCGAGCAAATTCTTGGCGAAATGATGCTCTGACCCACCCAATACCAAAAACTTCCCATCCTTGGTTTCATAGGGCCGGTACATGGCCGCTCCACCGAACGGCCGCATTTCTTTGGCGACCGGATGGGCATTCTCGGCAAAGACTGGCCCCAGTACATTGGGTGTCCAAGCCAAAAGCGCGTCATACATCGATAGGTCGATAAAATCACCCTTGCCGGTCTCTGCGCGACGATAGAGTGCCATCATAATGGCGGCGAACGCCATGAGGCTGGCGGCCATATCCGCTGCCGGGATGGAGGGGCTGGCGGGTTTGTTGTCAGTTAAGCCCCGGTTGAGGTCCACAAGCCCTGCCATGGCCTCCATCGTCAGATCATGACCGGGCTTATTCACATATTTCCCGTCCTGGCCAAAGCCCGCGATGGAGCAATAGACGATGCGCGGATTGATCGCAGCGATGGCATCATAATCTACACCCAAGCGCTTCACGACACCGGGCCGGAAGGCTTCGACAATCACGTCGGCTTCTGCGGCGAGGTTGAGGAACAGCTCACGCGCTTCCGGGTCTTTCAGATTGATCTTCAAGCTGCGCTTGCCACGGGCGATGTTGCGAAACCAGACCGACACACCGTCTTCGGTCTTATAGCCAATCACCCGCGTCGGCTCCCCCACACCGTTGGCAGGCTCGACCATCACCACATCGGCACCATGGTCTGCCATCATCATGGTCATGTGTGGGCCGGGCAAAAAGGCCGAGAGGTCCAGAACTTTGAGGCCTTGGAGTTTCATTGGGTCACTTTAGGAATTGATTGTGTTTTGGGCTGCGTAAACCAAACTGCGACTAACCCTGCAGCAAGTCCCAAACATAGCGGTGCATAAAGCATACGATCAAGCTCGTAAAATGCTGTACCGCGCGCGCTGAGCACAAGTGGTGAGAGATACGTGGACAAGCCACGTGCAAGAAATACCAGAGCAGAGAACCACAAGGCTGCCGCCGGAATCCAAGCCAAGAATTTGGGTAAAGCGGACGTGACCCGAAAAGCAATCATCATGCTGGCTAAGGCGGGGAGCAACAAACAGACGGCTACGACTAGGCAAGCCCAAAACGGCGGCACGGGCGTGCCCGGGCGCGCACCAACGACCATATCCACCAAAGACGCAGCGTCATGACCAGGCCAGAAACCGCCAATCCCCCAGTACAAGTGTAAGCCAGCAATTGCCGCTAGGGCGCAGCCAACGACTATAGCCAGTCCTTTGTTCACAAGCGCTCTCCCATTTTGGGGGCCCGCTTGCCAGCTGGCCGCTTACCATTGACCTTGATCGGGCTCGCCAGCATCCGCAAGCGGCCATCCTTCGCATCAGGATGATCGACGACATCAGTCATGCTGATAGCCTTCACATGGCAACTGTCGAGGGCTTGGCCGATTTCATAGATGGGCGCGACGGGAACATGCCCGCCCAAAAGCGCGATCCAAGCAGCGGTGGATTGGGTGCTGAGCAGCGCATCCAGAACCGCCGTCAATTCAGCCAGATTCTCCCGACGCGCCGGGATGCTGGCAAAGCGGTGGTCGGCCAACAGGTCCGGGCGACCCGTCCTGGCGCAGAAGATCTCCCAGAACTTTGGGGTCTGACACATCAACATCAGCCAACCATCTTGGGTCTTAAAGGCTTGGCTGGGCGCGATGGAGGGATGGGCACCACGGGGCAATCGGCCCACTTCCACGCCTTCGTTCAGATACCAAGTGGCCGGATAGGACAGCTGATGCAAAGCAGTGTCAAACAGAGCCACATCAATATCGCAACCTTGACCCGTGCGATGTGCGCCCAGAATGCCGGCCAGAAGGCCAACAGCTAGTTGGCTGCCGGTGTGAAAATCAATGATCGACAGACCGCATCGAACCGGTGGCCCATCTGGCTCGCCACTCATGGACATCAAGCCCGCTTCAGCCTGCATCAAATAATCATAGCCCGGCCAAGAGGCGCGATCATTATCCCGTCCGTAGGCAGAAAGATGGGCGCAGACGATCTTGGGATTGATGGATTTGAGGTCGTCATAAGTGATCGCCATTTTGGCAGGCTGATCGCCGCGCAGATTATTAGCTACGGCATCGGCCTCTCTGACCAAAGCTTCAAACTGGGCCCGACCTTCCGGGCTCTTGATCTCCAGCGCGACCGAGGATTTGCCGCGCGAGAAGGTTTGATAGAATTGGCTGTCCTGTTCGCCCAGAAAGTAAGGGCCGGTGGCGCGGCTGACGTCGCCGCCCATGCTGGGCGCTTCGATCTTGAGAACCTCCGCCCCAAGGTCCGCCAACAGCATCGTGCCATAGGGGCCTGCGCCATATTGCTCAATCGACAGGATTTTGATGCCCTTGAGGGGCAGGTCAGCCGTCTGCATCAAGGTTGAACCGTCTCTTTGAGGAGGTCTGTGCGAAAGCCATTGCGCTCTGCGGCGGCATTGAGGGCAGCCCGCTGGTCGGTCGTGATCGACTTGGTGCGCGCCAAAAGCCACAGATAGGAGCCATTAGGGCTTCCGACCAAGGCCGTTTGATAATTAGGGTCGAGATAGAGCACCCAATAATTGCCTTGTCCCTTTGGCAATGGGATGGGGGCGAAGTTTACCGCCAGCTTGGTATTGTTCGAGCCCGCGATAACAGCCGCCACGCCTTGTGCACTGCGCGGCTTACCGTCGCTCGTGCCCGTCGCACAGGTATTGGTGACGCCAACCCGACCATCAGGCCGCAGGGCATATTCGGCGGTCACACCTTCGCATTTCTTCTGAAAACTATTGGGATAGCGCGCAATCTCGTACCATTTGCCAGCATACTTATTGAGGTCAACCGAGGCGACAGTAGTTGGGGGTGCAGCATCCTTGGCCCGCCCCATGGTCCCGGACATGCAGCCCGATAGAGCGATGCAACCAACCAATGCGCTGGCATAGAGTGAAATTTTCATGCTGTTTCCCCTTTCGTGGGTGGAGCAGACTTATGAGCCAGTTTGGCAGCATTGGCTTCCCAATTCTGGCCGTCAAACGGCACAATTGAGAGGATTGGCGCTTGACCGGGATCAAAGCAATTGGCGTTCACGCTCACCCCATCGGGGTTGGAGCGCGGCGTATAGAACGCCTTCACGCCACATTGGGTACAGAAGGTGTGATTGGCGACGCCAGTGTTGAATCTATAAGAGGTCAGCTTATCGGCCCCGGCCTCGAGTTTGAAATCGTCCATCGGCACAATCAGATGCACAAAGCCCGTGCGGGCGCAGATGGAGCAATTGCAGGCCTCCACCTCGACGGCCTCCGCCGTCTTCACAGAAAAGCGCACATCGCCACAATGGCACGAGCCGGTCCGCCAGGTTTTCACCACCCAATCACCTGTAAGTCTGTGATTTCGTCAAAGTCTTGCGGATTGAGGGTCACTAAGGTGGCACTTGCATTGAGGGCTTGGGCGGCAATCATCCGGTCGAGGATTTTGCGGCGGGAATAGCCAACGGATGCAACGATCTGGCCATAGGTTTGGGCGCCTACTGAGTCGAAACTCAGAACATTCAAACTCGACAGCAAAAGATCCAGCTTTGCGCGACGCCGTTCTGCCTGTGCGGCGTCTCGATACACGCCACCTTCCAATTCAACAACACTGACAATGGAAACCAAAATGGTCCCGCCAAGCTGATTGACACGTTCCCAGACTTTGGGATCGCCATCCCTCAGTGGGATCAAGACGCTCGTATCAAGTAGGTGCATGCGTGAGGCGGTCCTGTTCTAGCAACGAGTCTAATCACAGTCCTGGTCGATCTGGTATTTCTTCTGTGTCTCGCACTTCAACATAGTCAGGTGCAGGTAGCTCCCTCAGTCGCTGAAGCATCTCATGAAAAGGCAATTTGGCGGGCCGCAAAGTAACGACGTCGCCCTTTCGGACGATTTCCAGCTCGGTGCCGTCTGGAAAGGCCAGCGCTTTGGGCAAACGCACAGCTTGGCTATTGCCGCTTTTAAACGTCTTCGTTTTGTGCGTTCCCATATCTGCCTCCAATGGTCGTATATACATGAATATACATGTATATACATGATAGCTCAGTGAAGGGCTAGGGTGTCAATAACTTTGGCCCGTAATTCTAGCTAATTTGGAACTTGCGCCTAGCAGCCAGAGCCGTAAGGAAGATCAATAGCAAAGCTAGGAGGCTTTGAAAGCTTGCAAGCATTCGCACTCCCAGCGCCGTGGAAGTGCCATACCTCTTCAAAAGATCCGATGGGCAATTTGGCGAAGACTTGTTTTGAATTGGCATCTCAACGTCCAGCAATCGGCCTATTGTAGAGCATGGCTTTGGTTCCTTCTCCCATGGGCCAAAGGCGATACCACGTGAGAAGGAATAGTTCAGTGCATCAGTATACTCCGCAGTATTCGGGTACCTAATTGGTTGGGTTGATAGGTTCGCATAGATGCTAGCAAATACGAAAAACGAAAGGATCAATACTCCCATTGGGCGTATAATCGAATTGCCAAAGTCTGAGGTCCAGTCATAGAGAAACGAAACTGCTTTATCCCATTTACTTACGTCTTGTGAGTGTCGCCTGCGTCGCGCAAGCAGTTCGAGCCTAAAGAAGCGATTCTCATCAGGACGGTTTCGATTGTCCTCCATCGCCCGCTTTAGTGTCCGAAAGCAATCTTCTAAATCTGCAATGTAACTTTCCTCGTCCAATCGACGCTGGTTAGGACTCGGGTCATGCACCGTGATTGCTGACGAAGTCGGTCCCTCTGGAATCTGCAACGGATCAATCTCTGACCTCAACCTTAGCGCCACCCAAGTAGGACGCTTGCCAACCTCAGGAAGTGCAAAGCCGTTCCTTAAGCGCCTTAGAATGGTGGCTGAGGTCTTCTTGATGAAGTTGGATGATGAACGTTGCTCAAGATAGATCGAGTTCAACTCCGCTAACCAATTGGGTTGGAATTCACCCTTACGCTTCAGCGCGGCATCGAAGTTGGCTCCCTGGAAGGTGACTCCTTGGTGCAATTTACTTCCGTGAAAGCTAGCCCGGTGAGCGAAGAAAGTGTTCCGAAAGCTTGAGGGCTCAAGTATGTCGCGATTGTCGAACCGCGCTTCTTCCAAAAATATTGCGCCGTCGGAAGTTAAGGATTTGAAGGAACGCTTTGATAGAAGTTGCGCCCCCCCTCCTTCAATTGCGACGGTTCCACTGAACCTCGCAGGCCCAGCAAAAACTGCTTTTATCAGACTGATGTCACCGACAAATTCAACTCCCTTAAATGATGTCGCACCTAAAAAAGTCCCCCGATCTAATAACATGCATCTTTTGACTTGAGCGTCATCAAACAAGGCGTCTCCAGAAAAAAGAGCATCCAAGTATGTTGCTTCACGCAGAAAACGTGTGGACCTGAAATCAGATTTTGTTAAGAAGATCGCAAAATCGAATGAGACGTTCTCATGAAATTTTGCTTGCAAAAATTCCGTTGTGTTACAAAAAGTAGCATTCTGGAAAGAAACGTCACCATAGAATTCAGCACTATGAAAATTGGCCTTCGCCGAAAACAGTGCGTTCCTAAATGATGTACGGACATGGAACTTTGTGCTGACGAATGACGCATTGTCATGAAAATAGCATCGATTTGCGGACAATGCGATTTCCAAAGATACCGTTCTCACTCTCGTTCTGATAGTTTCATGGTCAAAATCTCTTAGTACTGCTCCTTGAATCTGTACACTTTTGTCAGGACCCAAAATTCTACGATCTGCTCCCATTGGAGACCCTACTGCAGCCACAAATCTTGTAGCCAAGATTGATACCTGTTCGGCAGCAGAAATAACTGGGGCGACGGTGCCGTCTTGCCATTTGAGCGGGCAATGAACTTTAGTAAAATATTTGCTAGGATTGCTTCCCGGTACTAGGATCAAGTCGTTCTCTTGGTCCCTCCAATAATCCTGAAGCGTTGCCCGTCGAAGTCCCCTAGGGAGCAATTCTCTAGGCGGGACTGCTTCATGGGCAAAGTGATGATCTTCTTCGATGTCACCGTTTTGATTTACACACCAGCCTAACCAATCCTTCTTAGCTAGTCCGTCCCATGAGTAATCTTCCTCCCACCACTTCTCCCACCACTGGGAAAATTTACCAGTCATTATTGGTCCTCTCTAATGTGTTTGGGGAGTGTTACTCCGCCGCCAACTTTCCTTTCAAGGTCCCCGCGCGCCGCATCTCTTCTTGTATGAAATCAGCGCTTGCATCCCAGCCATTCGGCCAAACCAAGGCATTGTCTTCAATGGATACTCGTGCAAAAAAGTTCGCATCGTGAAGCGGCTGGGCCATTGGGCCGCTACGTCCAGTCATGTCGGCCTGCCAGATGCCATGCGAACCATCTTTAAACCAAATCTCAAGCCTATGGGGGCCGCAGGTCTCGACCCGAGTGATCTTTGCGAGCTTCCTCATTTTAAACCCTCAATCTTATGGATCGGCTCATCCTTCGTAGAAAGTAAAGTTGCGCCCTAAATCGGGTTGCGGGCCACCAATTGCTTCGCGATGATGATGCGTTGCATTTCATTGGTGCCTTCGCCGATGCACATCAGGGGGGCGTCGCGATAGAGGCGTTCGATGACATATTCCTTGGAATAGCCATAGCCGCCATGGATGCGCATCGCTTCCAGCGAGACTTCGACAGCGGTTTCCGAGGCGAAGAATTTCGCCATGCCCGCTTCCATGTCGATCCGCTCACCCCGGTCAAAGGCGGCGGCCGCATCTTGAGTTAGAAGTTCTGCGGCGCGCGTCTTGGCGGCCATTTCGCCTAGTTTCAGCTGAATGGCCTGATGCTCGCAAATCGGCTTGCCCATCGTTTTGCGCATTTGGGCGTATTTGACACTCTCAGCCAAAGCGCGCTTGGCAATGCCGACAGAGCGGGCGGCGATGTTCACCCGGCCGATCTCTAAGCCGCCCGTGGCCATAATAAAGCCCTTGCCTTCTTCGCCACCGACCAAGCTCTTCTTGGCGTCGACTTCATAATCTTCAAAGATGAATTCGCCAGAATCAATGCCCTTATAGCCCAGCTTTTCGAGCTTCTTGCCGTTCTTGACGCCTTTGAGCGGAACCTTGGTTTCGGGGTCAATCTTAGGCACGATCAGCATACTCATGCCCTTGTGACGGGGCTGTGCATCAGGATCGGTCTTGACCAGCAAGGCCACGCAATGGCCTTCAATGGCGTTGGATATCCAGGTCTTGGTGCCATTAACGATGTAATTGTCGCCTTGGCGGCGCGCGACGGTGCGGATGCCTTGCAGGTCTGTGCCGGCATCAGGTTCCGTCAGGCCCAAACCACCGCGCATTTCGCCAGTCGCGAACTTCGGCAGCCAATATTCCTTTTGAAAGTCGGTGCCAAAGCGTTGCACGACGGTGGCCATCATCAAATGCGAATTGAAGATGCCCGTCAGGCTCATCCATTCTTGCGAGATCATGGTCACGATCTTGGAATAAGTGGTCGCAGACAGGCCAAGCCCGCCGTAATCTGGATGGATGATCGCGCCAAACAGCCCTAGCTCTGCCATGTCATGAACAAGGTCGGCTGGCCATTCATTGTCATGCTCCAGCTTCATCGCCACGGGGGCGACTTTCTTCTCAATCCACTTCTGGATGGCGTCCAGCATCTGGCGCTCATCTGCTTCGCTGATATGTCCAAAATTTCCGTCTGCCATGTTGGTTTCTCCTGAGTGGCGGGACTAATCGCGTCCTACCAATAACCCTTCATCAACTCGTGTGACCACACAGGTTGCCGCACCTCATCCCGTGGCAAGAACTCAGCCATTACCGGCTTGATATCTAGGACGGGCGTCCCGTCGATCGCGTCCAAACCTTGAACCAGCAAAGTCGTGCCTGAAACACTTAGAATCTTGCAGGTACATAGGCCAATCCGGTTCGGTCGGTTCTTTCCGCGTTGTGCAAAAATTCCCACCAAGGGCCAATCTTTGTTCTCACGCGGATGGCGCGCCCCTTTTTCAATTTTGTTGTCTGAAACTTGATCGAAGTAAAAGACAACTTCTACGTGGCTAAAATCATTTAACCCAAATAGGGCCTCCGGCCCAAAAGTGCCGACCAATTGGATTTCTGCTTGTTCAATACCCCAATTGTCATCCTCCGGGGCCTTACGGCCGCCACGAACATAGCCAATAGGGGTTAGTGTCAGCGCCATCAGTAATTTCCCACTTTGTCCTCGACCGCGTGGCCGCGGGCAGGGATCAGCATGTTGCGCTTGAAGGTACACACCATGACGCCATCTTGGTTAAACCCTTTGGTCACGATGGTCACAATGCCCTGGCCGGGGCGCGAAGCGCTTTCACGTTTGGCCAGCACTTCGCTTTCCGAATAAAGTGTATCACCTGCAAACACAGGGGCGGTGAATTTAACTTCATCCATGCCCAAATTGGCGATCGCCTTCTGGCTCGTATCGGTTACGCTCATGCCAATGCACAAAGCCAGCGTATAGGGCGAGACGACGAGGTTCTTCTTGAACTCGCTGGCAGCGGCAAATTGCGCGTCGAAATGCATCGGGTGCGTGTTCATCGTCATCAGCGTGAACATGTGGTTGTCATATTCAGTAATGGTCTTGCCGGGGCGATGCTCATAGACATCACCGACGACAAAGTCCTCAAAATAGCGACCAAATGTTTCGCGGTAGCGCTGAGGGCCAACTTCTTTCACATTCCGGACCATTATTAAATCATTCCTGCTTTGGACAAAATGCGCTCGGCGCGCAGATAAACGGGGATGTCGAGCATTTTGCCGTCGAGCAAGATGGCGCGATTATCCCCTGACATGCCGGCCTCGATCACCCGCTTTGCCCAGTCTAACTCGGCCTCAGAAGGCGAGAAGACTTCATTGACGATGGCGACTTGGCTGGGGTGGATGCACGCCTTGCCGTCAAAGCCTAGAGCCTTCACGCGCACGCATTCAGCCCGCAGGCCCTCTTCGTCTTGCACGTTCAAATAAGGCACATCCATCAAGCCCCCATTGGTGACACGCGCCTCTGTGGCCAATGTCGAGCGGGCATAAAACAAGGCTTCCCAGTCCATACTCGTACCGATGGCGAGCGAATAGTCGGCACCACCGAACAAGACCCCACCGCGCGAGCCGCAGGTTCCGGCAATGTCCGACGCATTTTTGAGCCCCACAACAGTTTCTATGACCGCCCAGAGCGCCACGCGCTTCTGATTTAGGTCCCGCAAATGCAGCAATTGCGCGAAGTTGGCGAGGGCTGAATGAGAAGAAGCCTTTGGGACCATGAAGAAGTCTGGTCGCGTCGCTGTCTCGCTAAAGGCGATGATGTCCTTGAGGCCATCCAAAGTGTCGAGGCCATTCATGCGGACGCCAATCGCGCAATCCGGGTAGCTCTCTGAATTAGCTCCCAGCCAGGCAATGACCTCTGCGCGGGCGGCGGCTTTATCTTGCGGCGGCACAGCGTCCTCAAGATCAATACAGATGGAATCAGCCCCTGCCGCCAACGCCTTTTCAAAGCGGTCTGGCCGGGAGCCCGGAACAAAGAGGAGTGAGCGAAACATTTTCATTTGTCCGGACATTTAAACCGATATCCCCGAACGTCAATTCGAAACCGCTTCGCTACATGACTTTGGTTGAGGGGATTTGGATTACGGGATGCCCTGTGATCAACGTAAACGCGCGCCCAGCTTCGCTGCTGCTGCGATAATCTTTGTGCTGACGGCTTCGATCTCTGCATCGGTCAAGGTCCGCTCGCGCGGTTGGAGCGCGACTTCCAGCCCCAACGATACTTCGCCTTCGGCGACGCCTTGACCGTGATAGCGGTCAAACAGACTTACGTCTGAAATCAGGGCTTTATCGACTTGTGCAACGGCGCGGATCAGGTCGCCCGCGGGCAGGTCGGCCTTGGCGACGAAGGCAAAGTCGCGGGTCAAAGGCATAAAGGCAGAAGCCTCCAGCTTGGCTTTGGTCTTGCCGGCTTTCACTTTGGCAGGCGGCAAGGCGTCCAAAAACAACTCAAAGCCATAGACTGGCCCATCCACACCCAGTTCCTTTAAAACGCGGGGATGAAGCTCGCCAAACTCTGCCAAGATCGTCTTGGGGCCGAGCTTGAAACTGCCTGAGCGGCCAGGGTGCCACCAAGCGCGTGCACCTTGGACGGTTTGCATGCCACCTGTCGAGGCACCCATCGCATCCAGCATCGCCAAGACATCTGCCTTTACCGTGAACACATCCGGTTTCTCGGCGCCGCTCCAATGACGGATGGCACCACGCGTGACCCCAGCGATGACCATTTCCTGATCCTTGGGCCCGTCGCCCTTATAGATCGGTCCCGCTTCAAACAAAGCGAGGTCACCAAAGCCGCGGTCTGTATTGCGTTGGGCAGCCAGCAGCAAATGGATAAGCGCGCTGGGTCGCATGCAATCCAAGTCGGAGGCAATCGGGTTTGCCAAAACCAAAGCCCCACCGCCCTGGGCTGCGCCAAACAGCTCACACGTCGCGCGGCTGGCAAAGCTCCAGGTCACTGCTTCCATCCAGCCGCGAGCGGCCAGACTGCGACGCCCCACGCGCACGCGGTTTTGCGCTGGCGTCAGCAAGGGTTCTTTCCGGCCTTTGCGCTCTGGCAATTTGGCTGTGGGCAGGCGGTCAAAGCCTGCGATACGGGCAATATCTTCAACAAGGTCAGCAGAACCGGCTACATCGCGGCGCCAACTTGGCACGCCGACATGGCGGGTGCCTGCACCTGTCACTTCAGGAGAGAAGCCTAAAGCGGACAAGATGGTATCAATCTCGCCGTCGCTGAGCTCTAGACCAGTCAAGCGGTGAACTTCTTTTGTCGCGAAAGGCACCGCCTCCGGTAGAGCGGGAACCTCGCCCGCTACAACCACTTCCGAAGCTGTCCCGCCACAAAGCTCCAAAATCATGGCGGAGGCCAGCTCGAGCCCATCGATCATGAAGCCAGAATCAACGCCGCGCTCAAACCGATATTTGGCGTCCGATTGAATGCCCAAGGCGCGCGCGGTTTGGGCGATATTGAGAGGTGCAAACAAAGCGCTTTCCACAAAGACATCAACGGTCTCTTCCGAACAACCCGACGAGACACCGCCCATAATGCCGCCCAAGCCCAAGGGGCCGGATGCGTCGCCAATCACGCACATAGCAGGGGTCAATTCATAGCTTTTGCCATCGAGCGCCACAAAGCTTTCGCCAGTTTGGCCCATGCGAGCGACAATGCCGCCCGAAAGCTTCGCCGCATCATAGACGTGCAATGGGCGCGCCCGATCGTAGGAAATGAAATTGGTGATATCGACCAAAATATTAATCGGGCGCAGGCCAATGGCGCGCAACCGATCTGCCAACCATTTCGGGCTGGGGCCGTTCTTGACCCCCTTGATCAGACGACCCGCAAAGGCAGGGCATGCATCGGAGGAGTCAATGGTGACCGTGATTGGGCAAGGAAAATCGCCCGAAACAGACTTAACTGAATGATCTTTCAGTTGACCGACGCCCGCTGCAGCGAGTTCACGCGCGATTCCTACCACACCCAGCCAATCGGGGCGGTTTGGCGTCACCTCAAAGTCGATGACGGCATCGGCGAGGCCAAGTGCGGCTGCAGCTGGGGTGCCGACAGCCAAGCTGTCGTCCAGTTCAAGAATACCATCGCTTTCTTCGGCGGTTTCAAGCTCGGCCGCGGAACACAGCATGCCGTTTGACACCACGCCACGCACGGCACGGGGCTCCAAGGTGATACCGCTACCGGGAACATAAGTGCCCAAGGGAGCATACACGGTCGTAAGACCCGGCCGCGCATTGGGTGCGCCGCAGACAATTTCCTTCATGCCTTCAAAGGTTTCGACTTGGCAAACCTGCAGACGGTCTGCATTGGGGTGGCGCTCAGCAGAGATAATCTTCGCAACTGAAAAAGCTTTCAGTTTGTCCACTGGGTCTTCCCAATGTTCAACCTCAAGGCCCGCCATGGTCATAGCGTCTAGCACAGCAGACAAGGGCGCGTCGGTGGCCAAATGATCCTGCAGCCAAGACAAAGTGAATTTCATCGGTACAAATCCCTGAGGGAGCTAATCGGTTTAGTGGGCTTCGGCCCAATTGAGTGCGGCGCGCGCCTCGACCACCAATGGCACAGACAAGGCCACTGCCGGCAAAGCAGCCTTCTCCATCACATCGGCCACCAGAGCGCATGTCGCATCGGCTTGGCTTGAAGGCGCTTCAAATACAAGCTCGTCATGCACTTGCAGCAACATTTTGGCCACTAAGCCCGCATCTTTGAGGGCTCTTGGCAGGCGGATCATGGCGCGCTTGATGATATCGGCTGCCGCCCCCTGCAAGGGCGCATTGATGGCTTGGCGCTCGGCAAAGGCCTGTTCAGCCTGGCTCTTGGCGTTGATGCCCGGAACCCAGCATCGTCTGCCAAAGATGGTTTCGACATACGCCTTTTCTCGGGCCATGGCTTTCATTTGGTCCATATAGGCCTGAATGCCTGGGAAGCGTTGCTTATAGGTAGCGATATAGTCGCGTGCTTCGCCTTGCGGGATCGACAATTGACGCGCCAAGCCGAAGGCGGAAATACCATAAATGATGCCAAAATTGATCGCTTTAGCTTTGCGCCGGATCATTGGGTCCATGCCTTCCAGCGGCACGCCAAACATTTCCGACGCCGTCATCGCGTGAATATCATAGCCTTCGATAAAGGCCTTTTTCAATTGTGGAATATCGCCGACATGGGCAAGCAGACGCAGCTCAATCTGGCTATAGTCCGCCGAGATCAGGACGTGGTCTGTTTCTGCCACAAAGGCGCGGCGAATCCTGCGCCCTTCTTCAGTGCGGATGGGGATGTTTTGCAAATTGGGGTCGGTTGAGGACAGCCGCCCCGTAGCCGCACCGACCATATTGTAAGAGGTATGGACCCGGCCCGTTGTGGGGTCGATCGCGTCCTTTAAATTGTCGGTATAGGTGCTCTTAAGCTTGGCCAAAGTGCGCCAATCGACCAAGGTGCGCGGCAATTCATCACCTTGGGCAGCGAGGTCTTCCAGAGCATCGGCCCCCGTCGCCCATTGGCCAGTCGCAGTCTTCTTGCCGCCGGGCAAAGCCATTTTGCCAAACAAGATGTCACCCAATTGCTTCGGGCTACCCAGATTGAAAACCTCACCGGCTTGTTCGTGCGCTTGGGCTTCAAGGCCAATCATACGCTGAGCAAAGTCGAGGGACAGGCGTGAAAGCTCGGCCACATCGACCTTCACGCCTGCCTGCTCCATCCCGGCAATCACTGGCACCAAGGGCCGCTCAAGGGTTTCATAGACGGTGGTTGAACGTTCCTGCACCAAGCGCGGCTTTAGGATGTGCCACAACCGTAAAGTCACATCGGCGTCTTCAGCGGCATAAGGGGTGGCCCGGTCTAGCGGGACTTGGTCAAAGCTAATCTGCGACTTGCCGGTGCCACACACATCTTTGAACGCGATCGGTTGATGGGCCAGCAAACGCAGTGAAAGATCATCCATGCCGTGGGAATTGCGACCCGCATCGAGGGCAAAACTCATCAGCATGGTGTCGTCGATCGGGCTGATCGCGATGCCATGCTGGGCCATAACCGAGACATCATATTTGAGATTCTGGCCGATCTTTAAAATCGCGTCATCCTCTAGAATGGGCTTCAGGCGGGCCAGAACATCGGCCAGATCCAATTGGCCGGGTAATTTCGCGACTGTGTCTTGCCCGCCCCCAAAGAGATCGCCCGTCACACCCACATCGCCCGCACCGCGATGGCCTACGGGGATGTAACAGGCAATGCCGGGCTCTATCGCCAGAGACAAGCCCACTAAAGCCCCACTGACGCTATTGAGGGAGGCGGTTTCGGTATCAAACGCGACATAGCCTTGCGCTTGAATGCGAGCCAACCAATCGTCCAAGCGGGCAAGGCTTGTAATGGTTTCATAGGCCTTAGTATCGATTAGGCTAAAAACCGCAGCCGGGATGACGGTGTGGTTGGTGGCCGCGCCTTCTTCTGAGGGTGAGGGCACGACCTTTGCGGCACTTGCAGGTACTGCCTCACCATGATCAGCCTTATCCGCCACAAAGCCATCGCGGCGAAGCCCGGCTTCAACCCGGCCCGTCAGCGTGCGCAATTCCATCTTACGCAAAAAGTCGAGCAGGACGGTCGGCTCTGGTTCGCGGACACCAAAATGTTCCAGATGCTCTAGCACTGGTACATTATCCATCAAAGTCACAAGACGCTTAGAGATTTCGATCTGTTCCCGGAACTGGATCAGGGTCTCGCGCCGCTTAGGCTGCTTAATCTCTTGGGCGCGGTCCAGCAGCGTTTCCAGATTGCCATAGACGCCCAATAATTCTGCGGCCGTCTTTACGCCAATCCCGGGCGCGCCGGGCACATTATCCGTGCTGTCGCCAGCCAAGGATTGCACGTCGATCACTTGCTCTGGTGCGACGCCAAATTTTTCCATGACCGCTTCGGGGCCCATAGGCCGGTCCTTCATCGGATCATAGAGAAAGACCTTATCGGTAATCAACTGCATCAGATCCTTATCCGACGATAAGATGCGGACCTTCGCACCCTTCTCAGCGGCCTGCCGGGCATAGGTGGCGATTAAGTCATCGGCCTCATAGCCCGGCAGCTCGATCGAAGGCAGGCCAAAGGCACGGGTCGCTTCCCGGATCATTGGGAATTGCGGCACTAGGTCCTCGGGCGCTGGCGGCCGATTGGCTTTGTAAGCGGGGTAGATGTCATTGCGAAATGTCGGGCCGGACGCGTCAAAAATCACGGCCAAATGGGTGGGCTGATCCCCATCGCGCTCATCGGCCAACAGCTTGAAGATCATGTTGCAGAAGCCCGACACCGCGCCAATCGGCGCACCATCACTTTTGCGCGTCAAGGGCGGCAAGCCATGAAAGGCGCGGAAGATGTAACCAGAGCCGTCAACAAGGGTTACGCGGGAATCGGGGCCTACAGGATGTGTCATAGGTCGATCTTAGGCCAGCGAGCCGCCACTTCCAATCCCAAAGTCGTGCGCCGCCACATTTAACTCCGACGGCCAGACTTAAGGCCGCATAGGGGTGGCGACTGGCCCGGTTTGCAGGACGCGGCGGGCTAGGCCTGCCCATTCGCAGAGCAAGGGGCGGGTGTCGCGCGGGTCGATGATTTCCTCGGCGTAGAAGCTTTCAGCGGTGCGGAATGGGCTACGCAAGCCTTCCATCCAAGCTTTGATTTCTGCCAAGCGTGCGGCTGGGTCTGTATGGGCTTCTAACTCACGGCGGAAGGCGGCTTCCACGCCGCCATCCATCGGTAAGCTGCCCCAATCACCCGACGGCCAGCAGAAGCGAGCCTTCGCGCGCGAGGGGTTGAACATGGCAGAACCCGCTAGCCCATAGGCCTTGCGCATGACCACTGCACAGAAGGGCACGCGCGCTTGATAAATGGCGCTCATCGCCCGAATGCCCGCACGGGTGACGCCCGCTTGCTCATGCTTACGACCGACGGCAAAGCCCGGACAATCGACGAAGTGGACGATGGGCAAATGGAAAGTATTGGCGAGGTCAACAAAGCGTTCGACCTTGCGGGCGGCGTCCGCCGTCCAAGCCCCGTCAAGCACGTAAGGGTCACCTGCCATGATGGCGACGGGCCAGCCATCGATCCGTGCTAGGCCCGTAATAATGGATCGGCCCCACGCTTTACCCATTTCAAAGAAGGTGCCAGCATCGACACAGGCTTCGACAATTTTGCGGCTCTTGTAGGGCGTCACCCGGTCGCGCGGCACGATAGAGAGGAGGGATTCTTCCTTCCGATCGGCGGGGTCCAAGTTGGGTGAACGCGCTGGCAAATCATGGACAGAGCCCGGCAAATAAGAGAGGAAGCGCCGCGCATAGGTCATGGCTTCGGCTTCACTATCGACTGCTTCATCGACAACGCCATTGCGCGCTTGGATTTCCCAACCGCCCAGACCCTCTTTGTCAATGTCTTCGCCAATGGCCCGCGCCACAGGTGGGCCTGCGACAAAGACTTGGCTGAGGCCCTTGACCATCACCGAATAATGGCTGGCCGCCACCCGACCGGCACCCAGCCCGGCACAGGGCCCCAATGCCAAGGAGACTACCGGGATCTGGCCCATATTGGCGACGACAACTTCCCAACCCGGCGTCTCTGGGATGTAAGTTCGCGGATCTTTTTCCAGCATCTTCACGCTGCCGCCACCGCCAGTACCATCCACCATGCGGATTAGGGGCATGCGATACTCGCCAGCGAACTTTTCAGCTTGGACCATTTTCTGCCAGATGGCAGCATCAGCCGCCCCGCCGCGGACGGTGAAATCATCGGCAATCACGCCAACCGGGCGACCATCGATCCGTCCACGGCCTGTCACCATATTGGACGGCAGAAAGCTCTTGAGCGAGCCATCGGGATTGTACTCTGCAACGCCTGCGATCTTGCCAATCTCATGGAAGCTACCTGGATCTAGCAACGCATCAACCCGGGCGCGTGCCGTGGATTTGCCTTGCGCCATTTGACGGGCCACCCGCTCTTCCCCGCCCATAAGTTCGGCTAGGGCCTCGCGGGCACGGAGTTGTTCGATCTCAGGTTTCCAGCTCATCATTGGACTGTAGCCGGACTTTTCAGGTGTGCAAACAACTAACCCATCAACCTGTTAGCAAATAGTCGGCCAAAGCGCGCTTCTTGGCGGCGTCCACGCCCAGACGTTCGAGATATCCATCCAGTCCGCCGTCCCGCCGCGTCATCTCGGACCAAGCTTCAGCCAGATAATCTTGATGCACGCCGACCATCGGCATTAGGGCTTCAGGCTCAATGTGCTTATCAAATTGGCTCCCCATCATCGCGGCATATTGGCCCAGTAAATTGGCGTCATGCGCAACCTGGTTGGTCAACAGATAGTCATGCTCAATCCGCTCAAGATCGACACCCAGTGCATAGAGGATGAGACCACACAAAATCCCCGTACGATCTTTGCCTGCGGCGCAATGGATGACAACCGGGCCTTTGCCTTCCGCCAAGCGATCAAAGGTCTCGGCAAAAAGCGCCAAATGCGGAGGTTCCCATGGGATACGCCGATAAGTCGACAGCATATAGTCGTGGGTCGCTTTTGGCGTCAGGTCGGTGTCGCGTAAAAATTGCAGATGCGGTGGCAGGGTCTGCCCATCTCCATCCCCCAAAGTGGAAGATAGGATTTCAACCGGCAACCCATCTAATTTGCTTGGTTGAATATCGCGCTCAAAGCCGTGACGAAGATCAATAACGACCTTGATTCCCGTCTCGCGGAACGCCGCTTTGCCTGCCTCTGTCACTTGCGCATAATTGGCAGAACGAAAGAGTTTTCCTGCTTGCACAGTCTGGCCGGATTGGGTTGGGTAGGTGCCAAAGTCGCGAAAATTGCGAACGCCTTCGACGAAAATGAAAGGGGGCGGTAAAAGTGAGGTCATCAGACGGACATGGACTACAGAACCGCGCGCTTCAAGACGTTTGACGGCCTAAATCTGGCTTGGACTGAAACTGGTTCGCCAAATGGACGGCCAACACTAGTTCTGCATGGCTTTCTGGCCAGCGCACAGCTGAATTGGATTGACCCCGGCCTCGCCGCTGCGATGGCCGCAACCGGGCGACGCATCATCCTGCCAGACCTACGCGGTCACGGGCAGTCGGACGCCCCGAGCGAAGCGGGTGCTTATCCCAAAGACGCACTCCCCCACGATCAAGAAGTGTTATTGGCGCAACTCGGCATTACGGACTTTGACCTTGTTGGTTATTCTTTGGGCGCTCGCACGGCCGTGCGGATCTTGGCGCGCGGCCATGCCCGTCCCGCTAAAGTCTTCTTAGGCGGCATGGGCGAAGCCGGCATCACAACGGTCGGCACGCGTAAGGATTATTTTGAGGATGGCATCAAAAATGGCCCTAATGCCAAAGACGCGCGCGCCGGGGCCTATATCCAAACGATCCTGAAACAACGCGGCATGCGGCCAGAGGCAGCGTTAGGGGTCCTCTCCACGCAAGTCTCCACCCCACGTGACGTGCTGGCCACGATCAGAACCCCAGTCCGTGTCGTCAATGGCGATCAGGACCGCGACAATGGCGACCCAATGGCCTTGGCAGCAGCACTCGGCAATGCCACTTGTCAGCTCGTGCCAGGCAATCATTTAAGTGCCGTGGGAGAGCCCGCATTTCGCGACGCGCTGGTGGCGTTTTTGAGTTAGGCAATCCTCCTCCTTCGGGAAATGTCCTGAAACTGGTCAATTTTTCGGCCAGAAATGTATGTTCCTTTTCATCTGGACCCATTTTGGTGGAAACGATGTTTCACCAAAATAGATCATCTAGGATTAACGCGACATCTGTGTCGTCAAGTGTCCGTTTTCTTTGAAAACGGATCGCGTCGCGACGCAGCGAAGCTGCGCACTTGACTACTCAGAGGTCGCAGAAACGATTGAGACAGCGGTTAGGTGACCAGAATGGGCACCAAAGCGCTTCTAAATGGTTGCATCAATCCGATGCGCTGGCTTTACCTAAATGCACACCCAAAGGAACGCACAGCACTAGCTGCGCATCTGTGCGCGGTGACATGCGCAGCTAGTGCTGCGCGGTCCAACTTACCCGCGTCATCCCCGGCAAAGCCAACGCGGGAAAAACACCCGCAAGACCCAGTGCAATGTCTTCTCGGCCCGGTCCCGTCATGGCATGGAACCCGATTGGAAGGCCATCGATCAGGCCCATGGGCGCACTGATAGCGGGAAGGTCGCCGACATTGGCGTACATGGTGGCATAGGCTTGATCGATCGGTGGGCCGACGTCGTGGTCAAAGGCGACGTGCGAGACTGTCGGGCTGATGACGCCAGCCAATCCTTCCCGCGCCAGACAGGCGCGCAAACGTTCTTTGGCCAACGCAATCGTCTCATAGGCTTGATCAATCCGTACCTGAGGCGCGTTTTTTCCATAATGCAGCATGGCCCGAAACTCTTCCGTTAAGCCCGACTCCGGGTCTGCCAGTTCAGCGGCCCATTCGCGTGCGCCTTCAATTTCACATACCAAGAGGCAGGCTAGGACGATATCGATATCGGAGAAGCCCAAGGCGAGATCCGTTTCCACGACTTCTGCCCCAGCATCGCGCAGACGCTGACAGGCTGAGTCAAATACAGGCTGCACGAGAGGCGGCGGGGCCACACGGTCTCGCGCTATGGCAAAACGTAGGCCCTGCATGTCAGCCAGCGGTGCTGGCGCGCCTAAGGCTTTCGCGACGGCCCAGAGGGTTTCAGGATCTTTCGCTAAAGGGCCCACTTGATCCAAGGTGGTCGAAAGCGGCACAACCCCGACTTGTGGAACCAAAGCACCCGAGGGCTTCCAGCCATAGACACCGCAATAAGATGCCGGCAGACGGATAGAGCCCATGGTGTCTGAGCCCAAGGCCGCATCGACAAGGCCCGCGGCAAGTGCGGCACCCGAACCACCCGAAGAACCGCCGGGAGAAAAATTGGCGCGCCAAGGATTGATACAGCGGCCATAGGCCTTGTTATCGGTGGTGGCACCCAAGGCACCCTCATGCATATTCAGTGTGCCGACGATTTGCGCACCAGCGGCGCGCAAGGTCGCCACCACGGGCGCGTCCGCAGCCGCAATTGCATGTCGCCGCGCTTCAGCCCCTGCTGTGTTGGCAAGGCCTTTTACGGCAACATTGCCTTTAACCCCTAGCCGAAGGCCAGCCAGTGGCCCGGCTCCAGTTGGGGGGGAATCATCATAGGCGATGAAGGCGTTGAGTGCCTGATTGGCAGCAAGAAGGGTTGAGCGATCCATCAGCGGTGGTCTAGCAGGCGAATGGGTTTTTGTCTGGACTCAATCTGCGTCAAAGCAGCTGTGCCGCCTGGAGGTACCAACTCAACCTGCGCTTCAATGCCCAGTTTGCGTTTCAACGTTTCGCGATAGGCGTCTGGATTACCGCCGCGATCTTCGCACACCACGACAAGCTCATCGCGACCGTGCGCATCGCGCAGGACTTTACAAATCCACTCACCGGCAAAGGCTGGCAGTTCGGTCAAGATCGGCCCGATCGCTTGGGGGAAGACATTGATGCCGCGCAGCTTCACCATATTGTCGGAACGACCGAGGAAGCCTTCAATCCGCTTAAACTGCACCCCGATGGAGCTCTTGTCAGTTCGAAACGCACTGACATCATGGGTGTTGAAGCGGATGATCGGGTAGACGTCATCCTTGAACAGACAGGTGACGATCAGGTCACCGCTCTGGCCATCGGGCACAGGCTGGGCAGTGTCGAGGTCGCAGATTTCGACCCAATGGGCGTCTTCCATCACATAATGACCATCGCGGTCTGGCCCTTCGCCCGCGATCATCCCAGTATCGCCCACGCCATACCAGTCATAGCACGCCGCCCCACCCCAAAGCGCAGAGACGGCATCCTTATCCTCGCGGCCAAATTGGCCTGAGATCATGCGGATGGGGATATCGACACCCGGCTCTAGCCCCTCGGCGCGGGCCACTTCCGCCAGCTTTTTGATATAGTCGGTGAAGCCTAGAATGACGGTCGCACCAAAGTCGCGCATTAGGCCCACTTGCGCGGCACTGCGCGTTTCAATCCCGGTGCCCGCCGACATGAACGTCGCACTTGTCCAGCGGGTGACAGCCTCGCGAATATAATGGCCGCCATTGATCATGCCATGACCATAAACAGAGTGCACGACATCACTTGGCTGCATGCCCTGCCAGCGGAACAAGCGCGCGAGCAAGAGGTTTTGCACCTCCCGTGTTTTAGCCCCGAAGAACAGCGGCTGTGGGCGTCCTGTCGTGCCGCTGGTGGTGTGAAAAATCATCGGCGGTCGGGCACCTTCGGGATAGGAATCCAAGCCCGCAAAGTCCCCAAACGGCGGATGAAGCGCGATACTTTCAACAATCTCTTGCTTGCCGAAGGTGGGCAGTTTGGGCAAATCATCGAGCGATTTGATGTCGCCCGCTTCAATGCCATGCTTGCCCCATAAGCGCTGATAGAATTGGGTTTTGGCAGCGCGCGCCAATAGCTTTTGAAACAAGTGCTCTTGATGGGCGCGCAACTGGTCGCGACTGATGGTCATGGCCATTTTTACAAAGTCATCGCCGATTGGATGGTCTTTGAGGAGCGCTGGATAGTCGAGGCTTTGGGCAAAGCTGGTGTGGAAATCCGTCACGACAAAATCCCTGCGGCAAGGCGGCCCAATTGGCCAACATCGGTAAGTTCAGTCAGTTGATCGGTGGCGGCGATGAGGGCATCTTCTAGGACCGGATTGACCGCGCCAAAACCGAACGCACAACAGGCCCTAAACTTCGCCACATGCGCCTCCCGGCTCAAAGGACGCTGAGGTGTACCCAAAAGCCTTTCGATTCCCACTTCGAGAACCCGGCCATCTTTCAAAAGTGCGCGGGCAGATTGTGGCACGAACGCCGACGCCTCGGTCACCTCATTGACCACCACCTGCATGCGGGCGGCAAGCTGGTGGATCGCCGGATCATTCAGGCGATTGGGCGTAAAATCGGTCAGGTCCACGTCACCCTTAGTTAGCGCTATCGCCCCAACATAGGGCAGACACAAGCGCGCATAATTGACTTCTAAGGGCGGCGGCGCAATGGGACGGCCGACCAAATGATGGATCAAGGGCGGGGCCGAAATGGTCAAATGCTCCAGATTTTCTGGGGTCAGACCCAAGCGCACCAATTGCTGGATCATGTCGATCCCACCATGCGAGGCGCGCCCACTCGGGAATGGCTTCCAGCTCACTTCCGCCGCGCGCCAAGTTTGACCTAGGCTTGCCAGCACGGGCTCTAGCGCGGTCTCAAGCTCAAACAGCGACAAATACCCAAACGGGCCATCAACAGACCCCATAGGGCCGGGCAGGCCTGCCTCTACCAGATCCACCGCCACAAAGGCAGACCGCGCAGCACCTGCTACGCTTGCCGCCAGTGCAGGGGTGCCCTCGACATGGGCCTGCATCGTGCCCGACGCAAAGGCCAGCGCATAGCCAAAGGCATGGGCGGTCTGATCTGCGTTTAGGCCTCTGGCGTGGGACAGAGCTGCCACGGCACCAAAGAGGCCACACGTCGCAGGCCGAAAGAACCGGATTTGCGATTTAGCAGCGACACCGAGGCCTGCGGCAACATCCACCCCGACCGCGGCGGCCGAAACAAAGCGAGCACCGGTCAAACCTGTGCGTTGCGCCTCGGCCAACAGGACCGGGATCACGACGGTGAATGGGTGCAGCACAGCCTCTTCGTGGACGCAATCAAACTCGAGCGCATGGGCCTGAAATGCATTGACGAAAGCGGTATGGGGCGCGGGTAAAGCCTCACCAGTTGCAAAGACATGGGCCTCTGCCCCGCTGCCCCATCTGGCCGCTGCGTGGCGAACACCTGCGGCATAGGGAGAGCGCGTGCCTGCAATGCCAACGCCGATCAAATCCAACGTGAAATTGCGCACTGCCTGAACCGCCTCGGGGGGCAAGGTCGCCAAAGTGGTGGAGGCTACATGCAGAGCCAGCTTCTGGGCCGCTGTGTGTGGCGACTGTGCCTGTATAGACTCTGGGCTTTGTCCGGACATATTGGGGACATAGCATGCTATGAGCGAAGCGCAATCACTCTGACCCATTTTGCCGAGAGAGACTGGAAAAACGTGCAAACCAAGACTTCTTCGGCTCAAAGTGCCCGGCCTGTGAAGCTGTCGTCGCTAGCTGAAGCGGCGGCCCTTTTGGCCGAACGGGCACGTGGTGGGCGGGTTTTCATTCCGGCCGGGCCAGTCGAGCCATTGGGCTTAGCAGAGGCCTTTCGGGCAAGTCCCGGCCTAGCAGACGACTTAAGTTTCTGTGGGCTGTTTGTTCCAGGCCTCAATCGCTTGGATTGGGCAACTTTATCGCCCAAAGCGTCAGCCGAGGTTTTTCTGCCCAGTCCTGATTTTGCCGCGACCATCGCCACAGGTCAGACCGGCGTGATCCCCTGTCACTATTCTGCTGCTTGGCGCTATCTCAGGACGGCCTCGTTCAAGGCGGCAGTATTTCATGTCGCGGCCCCCGATGCCGACGGCTATTGTTCGCTATCCCTATCGGCAGATGCCAGCCCGGCTTTTTTTGACCGCGATGTTTTCAAGCTAGGCTTGATCAATCCAAGTCTGCCGGTCGTCAAAGGCTCACCCAAGCTGCATGTGAGCGCCTTAGATGCTTGGGTGGAGGCCGATGCGCCGCCCGCCGAACTCTCTACCCCTGCCCCTTCAGGAAACGTGGATGCGCTGGTTCACCATGTGACTCGCTTGATTGAGGATGGCGCCACCTTGCAGGCGGGGATTGGCAAGCTGCCTGGGGCGATCATGGCGGGGCTGACCGGGCGACGCGGGCTTTTTATACACTCTGGCCTGATCGGGGATTGGATCCTACCGTTGATGGAGGCAAAGGCGCTGGCCAATCGGGCGGATAGCTTAAAAGCTGGGATCATTCTTGGCAGTCATGCTTTACAGGCCAAAATGGCGCAAGAAACGCGCCTAAAGCTGATCCCGATTGCCGAGACCCACGGTGCGGCCCATCTTGGTGCGATTGAGCGCTTTGTCAGTCTCAATGCGGCGCTGGAGGTGGATTTGTATGGCCAGATCAATTGTGAGTTTGCTGGCTCACGCACGCTGGCTGGCGTCGGCGGCGCAGTCGACTTCTTGCGCGGGGCGCGCCTCAGCCCGGGCGGCAAGCCGATTGTGATGGTGCAAAGCGTCGGCAAGCAAGGCGAGCCTCGCATTGTGCCGCGCCTGACAACGCCGAGCGTGTCCATCGCCCGCTCGGATGCGCCGATCTTGGTGACTGAGCAGGGGGCTATTGACCTGGAGCCCTTGGACCAAGACGCCCGTGCGCAAGCCATTATCTCGCTGGCCGCCCCTCAGCATCGGGCTGACTTGATGTCAGCTTGGGCACAGCACGCCGGGGCCAGAAGATGAGTGCGTCAACCCCCCTCTACCGCCGCTTGGCAGACGATCTGCGCAAAGCCATTGCGTCTGGCCGGTATCCAACAGGCAGCCTTCTACCCACTGAATCAGACCTATGTGCCACACACCAAGTCTCTCGCCATACCGCCCGGGATGCCCTACGCATCTTGACAGACGAAGGCCTGATTGAGCGGCGACGTGGCGCAGGCTCGGTCGTAATTGCCGCCAAACCGATTGGCCCTTTTTCGCAAGGCTGGGGCGAGATTGGCGATATTCTCCAATATGCCCGCGATACCCGCCTCGTGATCTTAAGCTATGGCGCGGCGGACCCAGCAGACATTGCGGCTATGGGGCTGGATTCGGGCCTCCCTTGGATTGGGATTGATGGCCTGCGTATCCGCACGACTGGCGGCAGGCCCCTAGCCCACACCCGCATCTGCGTGCGCGCTGACCTAGCACCACGGCGAGATGCCCTCGATGACTGGCCCCATGCCATTGCCGAACACATCGCCCGCCACGCTGGGGTTCTGGCCGCGACGATTGAACAGGACATCTCTGCGATCAAGTTGAGCCGTGAACTGGCCAAGGCGTTACACGAGCATGTGGGCGATCCCGCTTTGCGGACACGGAGGCGCTATCTCGATGCCTCGGGTCAGGCCTATCAAGCTAGCATCAGCATCCATCCGGGCGAGCATTTCACTTATTCGATGTCGGTCAGCCGCTAGGCTGGCATCATCATCATGAGGCCGACCCCAGTTGCGGAGATAGCAGCAATAATGGCGGTCTGGATCAAAAGTGCGCCCACAGCACGGGGCCCCAACAGCATAACCCCTTTGATCGACGTGTTCGCTCCTAATGCGACCATGGAGACGATCAGGCAAATGCTGGACAATTTGGTCAGTGCGGCAATGCCCGTCGGCGTTAGCCAACCGGTGTTGGCCACCACAATTGCCGCTACAAAGCCAAGCAGAAACACAGGAACAGTGGCTTCATTCTCTTCCTGATCGCCTTCCTTACGGTCGCGCCAAGACAAAATCATCAAGAGGCCAAAGATCACAACTGGCATCATGGCGACCCGGATCATTTTGACGGTGGTCGCTGCTGGCGTTGCCGCTTCGCCATAGACATCCGATGCCGCCACCACTTGGGCGACTTCGTGGATGGATGCGCCCAGAAACACCGCTGACGGGATCATCGGGATGTTGAAGAAATGGCAAAGTGCCGGATAGGCTATCACGGCGATGGTGCCAATGATGGTGATGCTGGCCACGGTCGCCACCACATCGCGCTCAACATTCGAATTGGGCCGACGCGCCAAGACCGTTGCAATCGCCAAAGCAGCTGAAGCTCCGCAAATGGCGACAGATGTAGCGGTCAAAAATGCGGTTGCGCGCGGCAATTTTAGGGCCCGCCCTGCCAGATATCCTAAGCACAAAGTACCGAAGGCCGCCGAGACCGCGATCACCGCTGGCTGCCAGCCTAACGCCTGCAAGTCAGAAATTGTGATGCGAAAGCCCATCAGGGCAACACCGACCCGCAACAAAGGCTTAGCTAAAAGGTCATTGCCGGGCTTAAATGTGGGCTTGGTTAGGAAGATTGCCGCCAACATGCCCAACAGCAGGGCAATCAGCAATGTGGGGACGCGGGTGCCTTGGGTTGGGAAATAGGCGATGGCGGCCAGAAAGAGGCCCAGTCCAACACCGGGGCCAAACTTTGTAAGTGATTTAAACATAAGGCCCCACAATCAGGCGCGCCGACCCAACGCGCCTACAAACTCAGCTTAGGGCTGTTTCACCAGAGCGTGCAATTGGGGCCGATGCAGCGCCATGCTTGGTGTTCCGGTGCAACACCATCCGGTCGTGCAGACAACAAATGGTTTGGCTGCCAGTGGACTTGAACAGGCCGGGGATGAGGCCATGAATGATGCAGGCAAACGCAGCACCCAACATTTGGAAGCCGAAACTAAATGCCACACCTAAATGTTCAAAATAGCTTTCGCCGACACTCTCTGGATGCTCGACAAACAATTTCTTGAACATGGTTGCTATCTCCCGTTTGAGAACAAAGGTTCTCACAGATTCTATGGTAAGTTTTCACTTTCTTATTGAATATCAGCACTGCTTTGGTATAATTCTTCGATCATGAAGCCAGATAATCAAAAAATTGACGAAGCGGACATTAAGCTTTTGTCCATACTTCAAACCGATGCCTCTGTATCTTTAGAGGAATTGTCGTCGCGCACCGCTATGTCGGCCAATACTGCTTGGCGGCGCATCCGGCGGATGGAAGAGGCGGGCATTATCGCCAAGCGAGTTGCGTTGATCGATCCGGAGGCAGTGGGCCTTGGCATGACGGTCTTTGTTGCGATTAAAACGTCAGACCATTCCGACGAATGGCTCGAAAACTTCGCCCGCTCTATCTCGGCGATCCCAGAAGTGGTGGAGTTCTACCGCATGAGCGGGGATACCGACTATCTGCTCAAACTCTTGGTCGCCTCGATCGCCGACTATGACCGCGTCTATAAGAAATTAATCCGCAGCGCGAAGTTGAGTGACGTGAGTTCTAGCTTCGCGATGGAGACGATCAAATTTACCACCGCTGTTCCTTTGCGAATTTAGCTTTTGGTACAAGTTTTTATGGTCTAAATGCCAGGCATGAGCTTAAAGCGCGTCCTCTTGATCGTGGGTGGAGGGATTTCTGCCTATAAGACCCCGGAATTGGTGCGGGCGCTGGAGAAGCGTGGCATCGGCTGTCGGGTCATTCTTACCCAAGCGGGAAGTCAGTTCGTAACGCCGCTGACCTTGGCCAGCCTCACCAAGGACGATGTCCATCAAGAGCTGTTCAACCTGACCCATGAAGCCAAGATGGGCCATATTGAGCTATCGCGCAGTGCGGATCTTGTTCTTGTGGCCCCGGCCACCGCCGATCTGCTCGGTAAAGTGGCCAATGGCTTGGCCAATGATCTGGCCTCAACCGCGCTTTTAGCAACCGATAAACCTGTCCTGATGGCACCGGCCATGAATGTGCGCATGTGGGAACATCCTGCCGTGCAGCGCAATCTGGCCACATTACGCGAGGATGGCGTTCACTTCATTGGACCTGATGAAGGGGCAATGGCCTGCGGCGAATATGGGCCAGGCCGCATGGCAGAGCCAGACGCGATTGCTGCGGCAGTGGAAGCTTATTGGCAGAAGGCGTCGGCGGACAAACCCTTGAAGGGCAAGCGGGCGATTGTGACAGCCGGGCCAACGTTGGAGGCGCTCGACCCCATCCGCTTCCTATCTAACCGTTCGTCCGGCAAACAAGGCTATGCCATCGCCCAAGCGCTTGCTGAGGCCGGCGCAGACGTGACTTTGGTTTCGGGGCCCACCGCGCTGAATGATGTGCCCGGCGTGACCATGGCGCGGGTTGAAAGCGCGCGCGAGATGCTGGCCGCCTGCCAAGCCGCTTTGCCTGCCGACATCTTTGTCGCCGTCGCCGCCGTGGCAGACTGGCGGCCAGAAGCCAAGGCTGAGGTGAAGTTGAAGCTAAAGGGTGACGCGAAAGCGCCTGCCATGAATTTGGTTGAGAACCCCGATATTCTGGCCACTATCGCCGAGGCTGGGTCTAACAGGCCAGATTTGGTTATTGGCTTTGCGGCGGAAACACATGACGTTTTGGCCTATGCCACTGGCAAGCGGGCGAAAAAGGGCTGTGACTGGGTAGTGGCCAATGATGTCTCGGGCGATGTGATGGGCGGGGACAGCAACCAGATCATGCTTGTCACCCCGGACGGGCACCAAAGCTGGCCAGAAGCCCCAAAGGCCCAAATTGCCGAACGGCTGGTTGCCGCCATCGCAACCCATTTCGGCGTAACGACAGCCTAGAACGGCCAGAAGATGCCCAGCATTAAGAGCCCTACGACGATGCGGTAATAGGCAAAGGGCGCAAAACCCATCCGCTGCACGACGCCGATAAACAGCTTAATCACGAAAATCGCGGTGATGAAGGCTACGAGGAAGCCGATGGCGACCAAGATCAGGTCCTGCCCACCTTGCGCCAGCAAAGCTTCGCGATTGCTCCATCCTTCATAAGCAAAGACTCCAACCATGGTGGGGATGGACAGAAAGAAGCTGAACTCGGCGGCGGGCTTGCGGTCGACGCCCAACATCATGGCCCCAATAATGGTAGCACCAGATCGCGACATGCCAGGAATCAAAGCCAAGCATTGGCACAAGCCAATTTTCAGGCCCATGACCACCGAGATATCATCAACGTCGAGGATCTGAGGCTGTGGCCGGAAGCGCTCTGCCAGCAAAATCAAAATCCCGCCGACAACCAAAGTGACAGACACGACAACCGGACTAAACAAAACGCCCTTGATGAAATCATGCAGCAAAGCCCCCAGAAACATCGAAGGAAAAAAGGCGAGAATGACTGCCGCCGCGAACTGACGCGACGCGGGGCTGGATGGCAAAGTGATGAACACCCCCCACAGCTTTTCAAAATAGAGCACCACGACCGCCAGAACCGCACCGAGTTGGATCATGGTCTCAAACGTGTCCGGGATTTTCCCCGGCAGAAATTGCTCAGCCAAAATCAAATGGCCAGTCGAGGAAATTGGCAGAAACTCTGTCAGGCCTTCAATAATGCCCAACAAGATGGCTACGAGGTAATCGCTCATGACATCCATTCAACGATAAGCGTGGTTTGAGGCCTCATGGCACGGCTTCACCCGCAAAACTAGCCAAGGTTACATCGACCAATTAGGTACCTTTTTATACCTAATTTGATGGACAAGATTTCACTAACTCGCGATAAAGTGGCAGATAAATACAGACTAACCGAAGAAATAGGTTACTAAAGTTACCTAATTGTGCAGTTTTGGCTTGGCAAAGAACGGGTTTGTCTGTACCGGACGGCAAATAGGCGCAGCACGCGCGCCCCTGAATCATTGGAATTGCGAGAACAAAATGGCCGAACGGCTCCTCAAATTCGTCAGCATTGACCCACAAACGCCCGAGAAGCGGCCCGCTTCTGCGCGTACGGCGGATTTTCATGAGATTTATGGTGAGTTCATCACGCAAAAGGCCAATGAACAGGCTTCGCGCTGTTCCCAATGTGGCGTGCCTTTCTGTCAAACGGGTTGCCCGCTGCAAAACAATATCCCGGATTGGCTGAAAATGACGGCTGAAGGGCGGCTTGAGGAAGCTTATGCGCTGTCCTCGGCTACCAATTCCATGCCTGAAATCTGTGGCCGGATCTGCCCGCAAGACCGCTTGTGCGAAGGTGCCTGCGTGATTGAGCAATCTGGCCATGGTGCTGTCACTATTGGTGCGGTCGAGCGCTATATCACCGAGACCGCATGGGAGAATGGGTGGATTGAGCCGATCGTTCCGCCGAAGGAATTAGCAGAGCATGTCGGTATTATTGGTGCGGGCCCCGGCGGCATGGCCGCAGCCGAAGCCCTGCGCAATAAGGGTTATCAAGTCACCATTTACGACCGCTATGACCGTGCGGGTGGCCTTCTAATGTATGGCATCCCCGGCTTTAAGCTGGAAAAGGATGTGGTGACCCGCCGTGTGGAGCATTTGAAGGCTTCAGGCGTGAAGTTTGTGCTCAATTATGAAGTGGGTCGGGACGGCACACTGGCTGATTTGCGCGGCACCCATGACAGCATCTTGATCGCTATTGGCGTTTATAAGGCCCGCGCCTTGCCCTGCCCCGGCTCTAACGGTGCCGGTGTTGTGGAAGCTTTAGATTATTTGACCGCTTCCAACCGCACGGGTCTTGGCGATCAGGTGGCAGACTTTGATAGCGGTGCGCTTAATGCTGCTGGCAAGCGTGTGGTGGTGATTGGCGGCGGCGATACCGCGATGGACTGCGTGCGCACCGCGATCCGCCAAGGAGCCGCCAAGGTTACCTGCCTTTATCGTCGCGACCGCGCCAATATGCCGGGCAGTGCGCGAGAGGTCAGCAATGCCGAGGATGAGGGCGTGACGTTTGAATGGTTGGCCGCTCCCAAGGCAGTGCACGCCAATGAAGCAGGCGTTACCTCCGTTCTTGCAGCGCGGATGCGCTTGGGTGAGGCCGACGCCTCAGGCCGCCAAAGCCCCGAAGAAGTGGCAGGAGGGGAGTTTGACGTGCCTGCCGATCTGGTCATCAAGGCCTTGGGCTTTGACCCCGAAAACGTGCAGTCCTTGTTTGACGAGCCTGCGCTAAAAGTCAGCCGGTGGGGCACCATACGCGCAGATGCGATCACGGGTGAAACCTCCATCCCGAACGTCTTCGCTGCTGGCGATATTGTTCGCGGGGCCTCACTGGTTGTTTGGGCAATCAAGGATGGCCGGGAGGCTGCTGAGCACATGCACACGGCGATGCGTAAACAGGCCCGTATGCGCGCCACCGCAGCCAAATTCGCGGCCCAATAAGCCGACCTTCACCTTGCAGATAAAGACAGGGCTTCGGCCCGGCAAAGGCACCAGATCATGACCACTTCTTTCCCTCCCAGCGGCTCCAACGCGATCGACCTCTATCTTAAGAACCGTCAGATTCTGACCGATGGCCATGCCTATAATCCTGAGGACGAGAAGGATTCCTGTGGGGTCGGCCTTGTCTGTGCGCTTGACGGCAAACCGCGCCGCGACATCGTAGCGATGGCACTGAAAGCTTTGAAAAACGTCTGGCATCGCGGGGCCGTTGACGCGGACGGCAAGACCGGTGATGGCGCCGGTGTGCGGGTGGACGTGCCGCAAGACTTTTTCCGCGAGCAAGTGGCGCGTACCGGCCACAGCCCGACCGATGATCCGATCTGCGTGGGCATGATCTTCCTGCCGCGGACTGATTTTGGTGCACAGGAAACAGCGCGCACGATTGTTGAGCGCGAAATCCTGAACTTTGGCTTTTACATCTATGGCTGGCGCCAAGTGCCGGTCGATATCTCCGTCATCGGCGAAAAAGCCAATGCGACCCGGCCCGAGATTGAGCAAATCCTATTCTACGACCCCCGTGGCCGCAGCGCCGAAGAGCTGGAGCGCACCTTGTTCATCTGCCGCCGCCGCATCGAAAAGCGCGCTTTGGCATCGAGTGTTTCAGGCTTTTATGTCTGCTCCTTCTCGTCCAAGTCCGTGATCTATAAAGGCATGTTCTTGGCCGAGAGCATCGATACCTTCTTCCCAGATTTGCAGGATGAGAAGTTTGTGTCGGCTGTGGCGATTTATCATCAACGCTATTCGACCAACACCTTCCCGCAATGGCACTTGGCCCAACCCTTCCGGATGTTGGCCCATAATGGCGAGATCAACACCGTTAAAGGCAATATCAATTGGATGAAGAGCCATGAGATCCCGATGGCTTCAGAAGCCTTTGGCGACTATCAGGAAGATGTAAAGCCAATCGTGCAAGCAGGTGGGTCAGACTCTGCTGCCTTAGACAATGTGTGCGAGGTCCTCGTCCGCGCGGGACGCTCCGCCCCGATGGCGAAAGCGCTCTTGGTGCCAGAAGCTTGGGCCAAGCAAGAAAACATCATGAAGCCCAGCCACATGGCGCTTTATGCCTATTGCAATGCGGTGATGGAGCCTTGGGATGGGCCGGCCGCCTTGGCGATTTATGACGGTCGGTGGGCGGTAGCCGGGATGGACCGCAATGGCCTGCGCCCGATGCGCTATTCCGTCACCGAAGACGGCATTCTCGCTGTCGGCTCTGAAACCGGCATGTGCCCTCTAGATGGCCGCATCATCACGAAAAAGGGTCGCGTTGGACGCGGGGAGATGCTCGCGGTCGATATGGAGAAGGGTAAACTTTATACCCACGAGGCCATCATCGACAAATTGGCCAGTGCGCATCCGTACGTAAAATGGAACTCCAATGTCGTGAATTTGGAGGCGCGCATCGGACCGGGGCCAGAGCCTAAGCTTTATTCGCGTCAAGAATTGCTGCGCCGACAAGTGGCTGCAGGGCTTACTTTGGAAGAATTGGAAGTTGTCCTCGCCCCGATGGCGGAAGAGGGCAAAGAGGCCTTGGGCTCCATGGGCGACGATTCCCCGTTGGCCGTGCTTTCCTCGCGCTATCGGCCGTTGTCGCACTTCTTCAAGCAGAACTTCAGCCAAGTCACGAACCCGCCAATCGACCCGCTGCGGGAAGAGCGCGTGATGAGCCTGAAGACCCGCTTCAAAAATTTGGGCAATATCCTTGCCCAAGATGCAACCCAGCAAGACGTGTTCGTGCTGGACAGCCCGGCTTTGACCAATGGCATGTATGACCGTATGGTCGCCATGTTGGGTGCAGGCGTCGCCTTTATTGACTGCAGCTATGAGACACCCGAAGACCCCGATCTTGCAGGTGCCGCCCTGCGGGAAGCGCTGGACCGGATTAAGGCACAAGCCGAAGATGCTGTGCGCGCTGGACAGAGCCAATTGGTGTTGACGGACGAGCATCAGGGCCCCGGCCGCATAGCGGCACCCATGATCTTGGCCACAGGCGGCGTACACGCCCATTTGGTTGCGGTGGGCTTGCGGTCCTATTGCTCCATTACGGTGCGCGCCGCCGAATGCGTCGACACCCATTATTTCGCCGTTTTGGTCGGCGTCGGCGCAACCTGCGTCAACGCTTATCTGGCGCAAGAGGCGATTGCGGATCGCCATGCGCGCGGTTTGCTAGGCGCATTGACCCTCAACCAAGCCGTGGTGAATTATAAGAAAGCGGTTGAAGCGGGCCTTCTGAAAATCCTGTCCAAGATGGGGATTTCGGTGATTTCCTCCTATCGCGGTGGCTATAATTTCGAGGCCTTGGGCCTGTCGCGCGCTTTGGTCGCCGATTTCTTCCCGGGCATGAGTTCGCGCATTTCCGGCATTGGTTTGCAAGGGATTGCGTTTAAAGCGCAAGCCCTTCACGCCAAAGCGTGGGAAGAGGCTGTTGTTAGCTTGCCCATCGGCGGGCTCTACAAGGCGCGCGCCTCGGGGGAGCCGCATGCGCTGGAAGCCGCTCAAATCCATCAGCTGCAGACAGCCTGTAACACGGGCTCTTACGCTGCTTATCAGAAATATGTCAGCCTATTGAGCGGTCGTGCCCCCATCCAATTGCGCGACCTATTGGACTTCCAAACCACCAGTAAGCCCGTCGCCCTAGAAGGCGTCGAAAGCCTCAACGAAATCCGCAAGCGCTTTAATACGCCAGGCATGTCGCTTGGGGCCTTGAGCCCAGAGGCGCACGGAACCTTAAACGTGGCGATGAACCGCATTGGCGCCAAATCCGTTTCCGGCGAAGGCGGTGAGGACCGTGAACGCTATAAGCCCCTCCCCAATGGCGATAATCCCAACAGCGCGGTGAAGCAGGTGGCTTCCGGTCGCTTCGGTGTGACGGCAGAATATCTGAACCAATGCCGGGAGATTGAGATCAAAGTCGCGCAAGGGGCCAAGCCCGGAGAAGGCGGGCAATTGCCAGGTTTTAAGGTCACTGAAATGATCGCGCGTTTGCGCCATGCGACACCTGGTGTGACCCTGATCAGCCCACCACCGCATCATGACATTTATTCGATCGAAGATTTGGCTCAGCTGATCTATGATTTGAAGCAAATCAATCCCGAAGCCAAGGTTTGCGTGAAGCTGGTTGCTCAATCAGGCATTGGCGCCGTGGCGGCCGGCGTGGCGAAAGCCAAGGCTGACATCATTTTGATTGCAGGCAATGTCGGTGGCACGGGTGCCTCGCCTCAGACCTCGATCAAATTTGCCGGTATTCCATGGGAATTAGGTCTGGCTGAGGCCCATCAAGTCTTGACGCTCAACAATCTGCGCGACCACGTGGTGCTGCGCACCGATGGCGGTCTGCGGACCGGCCGCGATATTGTGATGGCCGCCATGCTGGGGGCTGAGGAGTTTGGCATTGGCACCGCGTCTTTGGTGGCGATGGGCTGCATCATGGTGCGTCAGTGTCATTCCAACACCTGCCCCGTCGGAGTCTGCGTGCAAGACGAAGCCCTGCGCCAACGCTTTACGGGCACGCCGGAAAAAGTCGTCAATCTGATGAGCTTCATCGCCGAAGACGTGCGCGAAATCCTCGCCAGCCTTGGCTTCAAGACCTTGAACGAAGTAGTCGGTCGCACCGACCTGTTACGGCAAGTCAGCCGTGGGGCGGCCAATCTGGATGACTTGGACCTCAACCCGCTTCTGGTCCGCGTCGAAGGGGCCAAGCCAACCCGCTTTGGCACTGATAAGCCACGCGTCGAAGTGCCTGATACGCTAGATGCGCAAATCCTGCGCGATGCCGCCCCCTTCTTTGAGCGGGGGGAGAAGATGCAATTGGCTTATGGCGTGCGTAACGTTCAGCGCGCCATCGGTACAAGGTCATCAAGCGCCATTGTGCGCAAGTTTGGCATGGGCGCACTGCCCGAAGGCCGCTTGACGGTGCGCCTTGAAGGGTCCTGCGGGCAATCCTTGGGTGCCTTTGGCGTGCAGGGCCTAACCCTGGACGTGGTGGGCGATGCCAATGACTATGTTGGCAAAGGCCTTTCAGGCGCGACAATTGTCTTACGGCCGCCTTCAGGCTCTGGCCTGAGACCTGAGGAGAACGCCATCATTGGTAATACCTGTTTGTACGGCGCAACCTCGGGCACTTTGTTAGCATCGGGCCAAGCGGGGGAACGATTTGCGGTGCGCAATTCGGGTGCCTCGGCTGTGGTCGAAGGCATGGAGGCCAATGGCTGTGAATATATGACCGGCGGCTTGGTGATTTCACTCGGCCCGGTTGGTGACAATTTTGCGGCCGGCATGACAGGCGGAATGGCCTATGTCTGGGACCCTGCCAATCGCTTGCCCAAGCTGATCAATCCCGACAGCGTCGTCTGGCGGCGGATTGGTAGCCCGCATTGGGAAAGCCAATTCACGGCATTGTTGGAACGCCATGTCCAAGCTACTGGCTCACCCTTAGGGCGGCGGATTTTGGATGATATGGCGAACGAAATCGGCAATATTTGGCAAGTCGTTCCGAAGGAAATGCTGACCCGCTTGGCAGAGCCTTTGGATGCAGAACCTGCTTTGGCCTCTGCTTAATCTACCAAAACAGCCCGTAAGCGCTCAGCGGCGGCCTCTGGTGTGAGGTCGCGCTGGGCCATGGCTAACATTTCAAAGCCGACCATGAACTTGCGGACGGTGGCCGAGCGCAACAGCGGCGGGTAAAAATGCATGTGGAACACAAAGCCCGGGGCGGGGGCCTGCGTTGGGCGTTGGTGTAAGCCCATTGTATAGGGGAAAGGTGCAGCAAACAGCCGATCAAAGCTGGCCGTTAAGCGCCGCAAGATATCGGCTAGATCGGCTTGTTCTTGTGCGCTCAATTCATCCAAGGCAGCCACTGGACGACGAGGAAGAACTAAAGTCTCAAATGGCCAAGCCGCCCAAAATGGGACTAGGGCGACAAAGTGGTTGTTGGCACACAGAATGCGGCTGCCGTCAGCCAATTCACGTTCTAGATAATCGATCAAAAGAGGCGAACCGTTTTTGACAAACCATGCTGCCTGCCGCTCAATTTCAATCGCCAGTTCATTGGGCACGCTAGAGGTCGCCCAAATCTGACCATGGGGATGAGGGTTGCTCGCCCCCATCATGGCACCGCGATTTTCAAAGATGGTGACAGAAGCCAAATCCGGGCGCGCGGATAATTCTTGCCATTGCGTTGTCCAGACTTCCACGACCGAGACAATTTCTGCTTGCGCCATGCTGGCCATGGTTTTCGAATGGTCGGGCGTGTAGCAAATGACGCGGCAAATACCGGTTTCAGGTTCGGTGACCAAAATGGAATCGGCCGGTGGGCTGGCTTCCCCGTCTGGTCCCAAGAGCGCTGGGAAATCATTATCAAATACCCAAACGCCGTCATAGGCGGGGTTAACCACCCCACCGACACGCGTGTTTCCGGCGCACAAATAACAGGCCGGGTCATAGGCCAAAGCCTCAGCAGGTGCGCTGTTTCCGGTCTCGCCCTGCCAAGGGCGGCCCATTCGGTGGGGGGAGACCAAAACCCACTCCCCCGTCAATAGGTTTTGCCGCCGATGTGGCTTTTGGTCCGTCATAGCACTTCCCCAGCGCCCGCAGCTGCCCGCACAACAAAGGCCCCGGGTCGCCCGCCAAGATACGCAGAATAAGTCTCCAAAATGGCTTCCAGTGCCGTCGCGGCTAGGTCCGGTTCAACCAAAGCGATGATGGAGCCCCCGAAACCGCCACCCATCATGCGGGCCCCATAGACCCCCTCTGTTGCCTGCGCCAAAGCGGTTAGGCGATCCACTTCTGGGGTGGAAACTTCCATGTCAGTCGAAAGGCTAGCGTGACTGGCGTTTAGAAGCCTGCCCAGTTCGATCAAATCGCCTTTTACCAAAGCAATCTCTGCCCGCTGAGTGCGTTCTATTTCGGTTAACACATGGCGTGCGCGCTTTAACCGATTGCCGCTTAACTGATCGAGCGCCGTTGGGTCTTTCACCTCAGCTAACAAAGCCACGCCCAGGCTTTCTGCTGCCGCCTCACAATCGGCGCGACGGCTGGCATAGCCGCCACTGGTATGCTGATGTTTGACGCCTGAATCGATAATCAGAAAGCAAGCCGCGGCAGGCAGCGGGATTGGTTGATACGCTAAAGTCGCACAATCCAGCATCAGGGCGTGGCCCGCTACACCACAGGCGCTGGCAAACTGGTCCATGATGCCGCAGGCCATGCCGACATAGGTATTTTCAGCCGCTTGCGCGATCAAAGCGAGATCCTTGCCAGTCACGGCACCCCCACTCAAGGCCAAACCAATGGCAACTTCGAGGGCGGCAGAAGAAGATACCCCTGCCCCCATTGGGACATCTGAGGCAATCGCGAGATCATAGCCTTGCACCGCATGACCTGCATCGCGCAGGGCAAAAGCCACCCCAGCAACATAATCGCGCCAATCACCTTGTTTTATAAAATGATCCAGCGGCAGCTCGCCTTGGCCTAGGTCACCCGTGACTCTGAGAACATCTAACCCGTTTGGACGGGCCGCCACCCAACAGGCAAAGTCGATCGCGGCGGGCATGACTTTGCCGCCAGCATAATCCACATGCTCACCAATGATATTGATCCGCCCCGGCGCACGAAAAAGCCTTGGCGTGCCATCAAAAGCATCCTTAAAGCGAGTGAGGGCAATCTGAGACTGAGGTACTGTCGTCATGGCAACACCGCTAGGTCTATTTCGGCCCGCTGCCAAGATGGGACACGGACATGAAACTGGGCGTTTGCTATTATCCTGAACATTGGCCTGAAGCCATGTGGGCGGACGACGCGAAGCGCATGGCCGAGATTGGCATCAGCCAAGTGCGGATTGGCGAGTTTGCTTGGAGCCGGATTGAACCAAAACCGGGTGTGATTGAGTGGGGTTGGCTCGACCGGGCGATTGAGACCTTGCATCAAGCGGGCTTACACATTGTCTTGGGCACACCGACAGCGACGCCGCCCAAATGGCTGATCGATGCCCATCCAGATGTCCTGGCCGTCGATGCACACGGCAGGCCGCGCCATTTCGGTTCACGCCGCCATTATTGTTTCTCAAGCCTGACTTATCGGGCCGAATGCGCGCGGATTGTGGAGGCTTTAGCCCGCCGCTATGGCACCCATCCTGCGATTGCTTCCTGGCAGACCGATAATGAATATGGCTGTCACGATACGATTATCTCTTACTCCAAGGCGGCTCGCGCAGGGTTTCGTACTTGGCTCGCAGCCAAATACTCCTCCATCCAAGCCCTCAATCAGGCGTGGGGCAATGTGTTTTGGAGTATGGAGTATCGAAGCTTTCAGGAAATCGACCCGCCGGTCGAGACCGTCACGGAAGCCAATCCCGCCCACCGCCAAGACTGGGCACGCTTTGCCAGCGATGAAGTTGCTTCTTTTGACCGTGTACAGACAGATATTTTGCGGGCCCACAGTCCGGGCCGGGATGTGCTCCACAATTATATGGGCATGTTCACCGCTTTTGATCATTTTAAACTGGGTGAGCAGCTCGATGTTGCCGCGTGGGATTCCTATCCATTGGGTTTTCTGGAACAGGCTTGGTGGTCGGACGCGACCAAGGAGCGCTTTTTGCGCCAAGGCCATCCGGACTTTACCGCCTTTCACCACGACCTCTATCGCGGCGTCGGACGTGGTCGTTGGCAAGTGATTGAACAACAGCCGGGGCCTGTGAACTGGGCCGCGTGGAACCCCGCCCCCTTGCCGGGTATGGTGCGTGCTTGGACCTGGGAGGCTTTGGCCCATGGCGCTGAATGCGTCTCCTACTTCCGCTGGCGGCAAGCGCCCTTCGCGCAAGAACAAATGCATGCGGGCCTGTTGCGACCCGACAGCGTGGAAGCCGAAGCAGCTGGCGAAGCCCGGCAAGTGGCCGTTGAATTGGCCGCTGTTGCCGGGGCAACAACCACCAAGGCACCCGTCGCGCTTTTGTTTGATTATGAAGCCATCTGGGCAATAGGGATTCAGCCGCAAGGCCGAGATTATCGCGGCCTTGAGCTGTTGATCCACTTCTATAGCGCCGCACGACGCTTGGGCCTGTCGGTAGATATCCTCCACCCAAGTGCGGATTTAAGCGGCTATCAGCTGATCTTGTGCCCCCTGCAGATTTTCTGGCCGGAGGGCTTGAGCGCGAGGATCAAGACCAGTGGGGCCGCTTGTGTTATGGGGCCACGTGCGGGTTCTAAAACCGATGATTTTCAAATCCCCGCCAATCTTGCGCCCGGTTTGGCGCAGGACCTGATCCCACTCATTGTCAGCCGCGTGGAAAGTCTGCGGCCCGGCCATGTTGAACAGGCAGGGCCGTTCAAGGTGGCGCGCTGGCTGGAGCATATCCAGTCAGAGCTTGTGCCAGAAGCCTATACGACGAGCGGCCATGGGATTTGGTATCACACCGATAAGGTGGACTATCTGGCCTGCTGGCCAGATGCAGGGCTGTTGGATGCGGTGCTGCGGCGGCGGTGCGAGGATTTGGGCCTTGCCACTTTGGCCTTGCCAGACGGATTGCGATTGCGACAACGAGGGGGCTTCATGTTCGCGATCAATTATGAGGCCGAGCCGGTTTGCCTAAATGATCATATTCTCGGTGCAGAGAAGTTCGATTATGTCATCGGCGGGCCCGATTTACCGGCAGCTGGCGTGGCCGCTTGGCGGACTAGCTAAGAGCAGGCCCTTCGGACAAAACGTCACCAGCGAGATAGAGCGAGCCGCAAATCAAGACCCGTGCGGGGCCTTCCGTCTGCGCCAAAGCGAGCTTCAGCCCATCCAGCGGCGTGTCAGCAGACTTTGCGTCAAAGCCCATGGCACGCGCCAACTCTGCCAGTTCGGGCGGTGGCCGCCCGGCATCAGACGTGCGGATTGGAACGGTTATGACCTCTGGCTTGAGTGCTATAAAGGCTTGGAAAAAGCCGGTGGGGTCCTTGGTACCCAATTGACCGGTGATCAATACCAAACGGCGGGGGTCTTTGGCTTGCAGGCTTGCCATATAGGACGCCGCCGCCGCTGCGCCATGGGGATTATGCCCACCATCAAGCCACAACTCTGCCCCGGCTGCGACCGCCAATTCTGCAAACGGCCCCGCTTGAAGGCGCTGCATGCGGGCAGGCCAGCTAACGTTTTGAACGCCTTGTGCGATTGCAGTCTCATCCAAGCCATAGAGCGTCATGGCCACGACGGCTGCCCCAGCATTTTCAAGCTGGTGGTGACCGGCAAGGCCTGGCAGGGGCAAGTCCAGCAAGCGGTCTTGAGTCTGTACAATCAACCGCCCGCGCTCTGCATAACAATCCCAGTCCCGGCCAAAAACCAAGAGCGGTGCGGCCAGCGCCTCTGCCCGGCGCTCAATCGCAGCCAAAGCTTCGTCGGCCTGGCGCGCCACAATGCAAGGCACATGCGGCTTCAAAATGCCGGCCTTCTCCCCTGCAATCTTGGCCAAAGTGTCGCCCAGCATCTCTTTATGGTCAAAATCAACCGGAGTGATGATGGTTAGCTTGGGCTTGGTGACAATATTGGTCGCATCCAAGCGCCCGCCGAGGCCCACTTCTAACAGGGTCAGGTCAGCCATGGTCTCACTAAAGGCAACAAGGGCGGCGACTGTCTCTGCTTCAAAGACCGTTAAGGGGACTTGATTGCTTAAAGCCATGATCCGACGGCCAAGGTCCAACAGGGCCTCTTCGTCGATTAGTCGCCCGGCGACCCGCCACCGCTCGTAAATCGAGACCAAATGCGGTGAGGTATAGGCATGAACGGACAAGTTCGCGGCCTCTGCCATGGCCCGCAAGAACGCGACTGTGGAGCCTTTGCCATTGGTGCCCGCAACATGAATGACAGGCGGGATCAAATCTTGCGGACGCCCGAACGCTTCCAAAGCCGCTGCAACACGGGCAAGCCCCAGATCAATCTTGCGGGGAAAACTATAAAACAACTCAGCGGCATTCATGGGATTAGGATCGGCTCAACAGGCGTATCAGATTGGCTTCCGCTTTTTGTAGCGTCAGGCGCACCATGGGATCAACCTCAGGCACATGAGTGAGGCTTGCACGAACTTGGGCCAAATCAAACAAAGCTTCACGGCCTTCGGCGGACAATACACGGCTCTCAATCCAGCCCACGACGGCCAAGCGCTCACCCCGTGTGACAGGCTCAACCTCATGCAGCGTCGTTGAGGGATAAAGCACCAAGCTGCCCGCCGGCAATTTGATGACTTGTCGGCCCGCGGGCTGTTCAACACATAGAGCGCCGCGGTCATAGCTGTCAGGCTCAGACAGAAAGAGTGTGAACGACAGGTCTGATCGCACACCATTCATATAGGCATTGTCGACATGCAGCCCATAAGCCATGCCGGGTTGATAGCGCGAGATGAGGATCGGTCCATAGGTTTTCACCTGCGCCGCAGCTTGAAACACATCGTGGCGTTCGAGCGCACGCTGGACAAATTCTATCAGCGCGTCCGCTGCACCACCTTTTGCCTGCTGATTGTTCTTCACTGACTTCGCCAAAGCTCCAGCAGTGGCCTTGCCATCAACAAAAGTCAGCGTCTCAACTTCTGAACGCGCGCGCTCTAGGTCTTCGGGTCCCAGAATCTGATCCACAATGATTAACATCAGTACCCTACCTGCAAACGACTTGCATTTTCATCTAGCCTCAGCCACACTCTGGAAACAGCGTTTTTTGCAGCAAGGAAATAGACTATGATTGAGTTCAAGCCCCGCATGTGGACCTTGATGGGTGTCAGCGCAATGGCCTTAGCCGGTGCTGCGGCATGCCAGCCGGGCGGTGAAGCTGGAACATCTGCGGCGGATGGCGAGAAGGCTGCAGCGTCTAGCACGGCGGGCGAAGGTGAGGGTGAAGGCGCAAAGCCCGCCCCGGCCCCGGCGGCTGCCAGTGCAGGTGGTGAAAGTGGTGAGGCCGGTGCTGCAAACGCCTATGCCAACGTGGACCCAGCTTCTTGGTTGGGGCTACGCGTGAGCCACTTAAGCGGCTTCTTATTGATCGCCCAGAAATCCTTCGCAGCGGGGCAGGTTGATGAAGCGTCGATCCTGATTGCCCAAGGTCTGTTGGAAGTTTACCAACCAGATGCCCCGGAACTTGATGCCAAATTCAAAGACTTGAAGCCCAGCTATGACGCAGTGGTGGCAGCCATTGATGGCAAAAAGAGCAAAGCCGAAGTCGAAGCTGCCTTTGCGAAAGCCTTTAAAGTGACGCAAGCTGCCCAAACCAGCGCAGCCGCTTCTGAGATTGATGTGATCAAAGGCATGTTAGGGATCGCATCGGGGCTTTACAGCGGCGTCGTCCATCCAGAGGGCAATGACCCAACGGAGTATCAGCATGCTTACGGGGCTGTTTTGGCAGCCGAACAGGCTTTCAAGAGCGCACAAAGCAAGCTTGCTAGCAAGGATGAGAAACGCACAGCACAATTGGCAAAAGATGTGGCTGCCTTGATGGCTTTGTTCCCCAGCGTGACCATTCCGGATGCCCCGGCTGCAACGGCCGCGGTGACGGCTGCGGCTTCACGCGCCGAATTGGCACTTTCGGGCATAAAATAGGGACTTTCGCGCAGGGACGTGCCTCCCCATATGGGGTTGATGCCGAATTTCGCCTTTCCAACCCCGCGTGAACCCAGCCTTGATGACCTCTCGCTATTGGCCGAAGAAGCATTTGCACGCTTGCCAGAGCCATTTCGCATTGCTTGCGGCCGGGTGGTGTTTCGGGTCGCGGAGAGTGCTGACCCCGCCACCCTGCATGGCCTTGGCCTTCGCCATCCCCTCCAATTGGCTGGCCTCTATCGCGGAGCAAGCGTTCGGGCCGATCTAGCCAATTCAGGCTTCTTGCCACCGCCCGAGGTCTGGCTTTACCGCGCAGCGATTGTGAATGAATGGCGCGCGCGTGGCGATGTTAGCCTTGAAGATATGGTCAGCCATGTTCTGGTACATGAAATCGGCCATCATATGGGCCTGTCGGACGCCGACATGGAGCGGTTAGAGGCGGAGTCCTAAAGCGCGTTTTGATCCATTAGGATCAAAGTTGCGCGTTAATCCAAAAAGAGAGCGTTTTGATCCTTTAGGATCAAAGTTGCGCGTTAATTCTGAAATTAGGGCAAAGCCCTAAACCCCAGGCTGATCTGGCGGGCTTTCTTCCATCGGTGCGCCCACCAATTGCTTGCTGATGAGGCCGTAGACTGCCAACAAAAACAGGACCAAGGCGCAAAGCACAAAGGGTGCTTGGTGACTGACGAGCGCATAAAGGCCGGCCCCAAATACAGGTGCAACGACAAATCCAGCCCCATTGGCCGCGACCACCAGCCCCGCAACACTGCCTTGATCATCTTGGCTGACGGCCAGTGATGCGCCACCTGTAAATCCTGGACGCGCCAACCCAAAACCTAGTCCAACCAAGGCTTGCGCGACCGACAATGTTCCAAAACTATCACCAAAAGCGGTCAATGCAGCGCCCGCCCCGGTCACCAGACAACCCCAAACAATCAGGCCGCGCGGGGAAAGACTAAGGCGCGGGATGAGAACCAGTTGTGCAATAATTTGCGCCATCGCCCCAAGAGCCAAGGCCACAGCACTCAGCGTTGCCCCTTCTCGAGGTGTTACACCCAGTCGGTCGATAAAATAGAAGGAGACTTGCTGAAACATAACGGCGGTAACGGCGGACAAAATCACACCAAACAACAGCCAAGGTCGAACGGAAGGGTTGAGTGCCAATCGCCAAACGGAAGAAGGGGCCGCCGATTTTTTGGCGGTTGGGGTAATCTCGATATTCGGCAAGAAGAAGCGGGCCGATAAAGAGCCGATAATCGCCAAGATCGTGGTGGCGAACAAGGGTGCCAACAAGCCCATATTGGCAATCATGCCAGCGGCTAAGGCCGGACCCGCTGCGGACCCAAATGCAAAAGCAGAGGTAACGGCTGCAATCTCGCGCGTACGAATCTCCGGTGTGGTAGTGTCCGCAACATAAGCCTGCGCGGCTGGATTGGTTGCCGAACCAAAAGCGCCAAAGATCAAGCGCGCTGCCGCCAAACCCAAAAACAGGGTCAGCCAGTGAAAATGGTCCATCAAACCAATCGCCGCAATCAATGTGAAGGTGCCTGTCGATAACGCATAAGCACTTAGACCCATCACAATCATCGGCTTGCGGCCCTTGCTGTCGCTCATGCGACCCCAAACAGGGCTCGTCAGCACCCATAGAACAGCCGACAAAGTGAAGATCGCAGAGACTGACCAATCCGGCATGCCGGTTTCACGCGCGATTGGCGGCAAAACCGCAAACAGCATCGAATTCCCAATCCCAACAATGGCTAGGCACGCGAACAAGAGCCGATAGGTCTGCTTGGGATTAGTTGGATTGAGACTTTGGTCGGCCATTGGGCGGCAGCTCGTTTGTGTTTGATTTAAGCCGGAGTGTAGCGGGCCAAAGCCTCGATGGATCATTCCTCCATGCGACGTTTCTCGACAAAGGCCAAGTAAATTCGGCATTTGATTGATCGCTTAAAGACTTCAAAAACCTTTTTTGCACCGCCTGTTAAGTCTTGTCCTGTATGGATGCGGGTAAGCAGTTTGAGTGTCTGGTGCGACTGAGCACCGTTCGATTACTCCAGAATGGGTTAAGCATTATGTTTCTCGTCGTCGGTCTTCTGATCGTTTTTGGCATGGTCTTTGGTGGGTTTGCGCTCGCAGGCGGCCACTTTGATGTGATCATTGCTGCAGCACCGCTTGAGTTTATGATGATCTTCGGTGCCGCTATCGGCGCATTCGTGATTGGTAACTCACTAGACACCATCAAAGCCACTGGCGCGGGCATCGGCAAAATTGCCGGTGGCCCGAAGTGGAAAGCGCAGGATTATCAGGATCTGCTGGTCCTATTGTTTGCTTTGACCAAAACCATGAAGGCTAAGGGTGTTGTGGCTTTGGAAGCCCACATCGAAAAGCCAGAGGATAGCGCGATTTTCAAACGCTATCCCAAGATTTTGAAGGATCATCACGCGACTGACTTCATCTGCGACACCTTGCGTATGATGACGATGAACCTTGATGACCCCCATCAGGTCGAAGCTGCGATGGAAAAGCAGTTGGAAAAGCACCATCATGAAGCTCATGGCCCATCGCATGCCCTACAATCCATGGCAGACGGCTTGCCAGCTCTGGGGATTGTAGCGGCCGTTTTGGGTATCGTTAAGACCATGGGTGCCATCACCGAACCCCCAGCGGTTCTGGGTGGCATGATCGGTAAAGCGCTAGTCGGCACTTTCTTGGGCGTGTTCTTGGCCTATGGTATCGTTGGCCCGATGGCGACCCGCTTGGTCCAGGTCATCGATGAAGAGCATCAATTCTACAAGATCATTATGGACGTTTTGGTCGCCCACTTGCATGGAAATGCTGCGCAAGTGTCGGTAGAAATTGGCCGCGGCAGCGTTCCAAGCACGCTTGCACCGTCTTTTGCTAAGCTGGAAGAGGCCCTCAACAATATGCCGAACGATGCATAAGTGATCTAAATCATCAGAATAACTAGATTTACTTATGCCCAAATCTGACCTACGCTAAGGCCGTTCAGTGGTTAGCCGTTAGTCTTAAGCATTTGATATTGCTTTTAGTTAATGAGAGCTTCTACTCGTAGCAGCTATGCCGTTGCGGGTATGGACACGGCGTTGTTACAGCGAAAATGCATGGCAGACTTGGCAAAAGTTGCTGATGGAACGCTATTGCTTCGTGACGAGACACCTTCTAATGAACCCGTCACTGCGCCCGAGACGAGGCGTTCAGGGCAAAGAAGGAATTTAGACAATGATCGAGCTCAAGAAGCTTTTCGCAGCAGCAGCAGTTGTTGCAGTTCTCGGCGTTTCCGCATGCGGCAAGCCAGCTGAAACCACCAACACCGTAGACGCAGCAGCTACCGAAGCAGCTAACGTTGTTGACGCAGCAGCTACCGAAGCAACCAACGCTGTTGACGCAGCTGCTACCGAAGCAACCAACGCTGTCGACGCGGCAGCTACTGAAGCTGTCAACGCAGTTGACGCTGCAGCTGGTGAAGCTGTGAACGCAGTCACCGAAGAAAAGAAGTAAGTCACTTACTTTCGCTTAAGCGAAAGTAGTTGCGCGAAAGGCCGCCCAATGGGCGGCCTTTTTGCGTTGGAGCCCTCTGAATTCGCCGGCCAGAAGATTAAGGAGTGCAGAACCATCGTGACCACCCCTGCTTCGCGCCTGCCCCCGGAGGCGGAAATCTCATTCGACGGCAGAGGGTTGATCTTGGGTGACGCCTTTCACGACAGCTATTTCTCCCGAGATGATGGCCTCGAAGAGACCCGTATCGTATTCCTAAAGGGATGCGGCCTGCCTGAGGCATGGCAATCAAAGTCGCACTTCACCCTTGGAGAATTGGGCTTTGGCACGGGGCTGAATGTGCTGGCAACTTGGGATTTATGGCGCAAGACCCGCGAGCCCGGCCAAATCCTCCACTTTATCACCACTGAAGCCTTTCTGATGGCAGCCGACCATGCTGCAAAAGCCCACGCGCACTGGCCAGAACTGGCCGACCTTTCAGCGCGACTGTTGGCGCGCTGGCCTGTGCGGGCATTTGGCAACCAGCGCATCTGGTTCGAGGACGATGGTTTCTGTCTGACGATTCTGATCGGGCCCGCGATGCGGAGCCTGCAGGCGATGGACTTCCAAGCAAGTGCTTGGTTCCTGGATGGATTTGCGCCGATGCGCAATCCAGACATGTGGTCGCAGGAGCTGCTCCAAGAGGTGGCACGCCTATGTGCGCCGGGAGCCAAGCTTGCGACTTATTCTGTGGCTGGGGCTGTCCGCCGTGGACTTGAGGCTTGCGGCTTTAACGTCAGCCGTCAGCCGGGCTTTGGCTCAAAGCGCCAACGACTGGAGGCGGTTTGGCCGGGTGAACGAGAAGGCGCACCTGCCAAGCCAGCCTCTGTGCTGGTGATTGGTGGTGGCATCGCTGGGGCCGCAGCTAGCTTTGCCTTTGCGCGCAGAGGCGTTCGGGTTGAGCTGTTGGACAGTGACCCTTGCGGGCAATCGAAGGCTAGCCGCAATCCGGCAGCCCTGGTCATGCCCCGTTTGGACCGTGGCGATACACGCGAAGCACGCTTTTTCCGGGCGGCGTATCTTTGTGCAACCAGCCTCTATGCGGGTGTGGGCCATGAGATTTTTGCACAGACGCAAGTTCAGGAATTGCCTGGCGATGACCGCGACCGCATGCGACTGGACGACTTGGGCCAGAACCCACCCTTGCCGCCAGAACTTCTAAGCAGGATTGATAAGGGTGGCTTGCTTCATCGGACCGGTGGTTTGGTTTATCCAGACCTTTTGTTACCCTACCTGAGTCAAAATGCCACCCGTCATCCAGTGACGGCGGCCGCGCTACGCTATCAGTTTGGGCAGTGGCAGGCCTTAAATGAAGCAGGCGAAGTTTTGGCTGAGGCGGAGGTTTGCCTGGTAGCCTCTGGCACGCAATTAGAACGGTTTGTGAAGCTGGATACAGAACTAGAAGGGCGCGCTGGGCAGATCAGCCTAGCTCAAATTGACGGGGCCTTGCCCGAAACAGCTGTGGCAGGTGGTCCTTATGCGGCAGCCTTCCACGGCCAATTGTTATTTGGCGCAACCTTTGACCCGTGGGACCTAAGCCGAACAGACAAGCTCGACGTGCTGGAATCCGGCCATCGACAGAATCTTGATGCATTGTCCAGCATTGCGCCAGAACTTTCCGCCCGCATCAATCTTGGCACCGCCTTTGGCCGTTCCAGTGTGCGCGTTGCCGCCAAAGACCGCCTGCCAATTGCAGGTGCCGCTTCGCCAAAGGCAAGCGAGGAGGGACCCAACTTCTTTGTGTTGGGGGCGCTTGGCTCGCGCGGGTTTACCACCGCGCATTGGCTAGCAGAGCATATCGCGTCCCTCGCTTGTGGCGAACCCAGTCCTCTGGAGCGGGACGTTTCCGCAGCGGTATCGCCTAGGCGCTTTGCACACCGGCTGCATAGGAGACAGGCACCCCGCCAACTTTAGAGGGATAAGCCGCCAATACGATCCGCACAGCCTCCTCAGCAATGTGAACTCTCTCAACTGACTTTCTTGCCGGCCTGCTGACGAAAAGCCCATACCAAATCGTTTGGTGTTCAATGTAAGCGCTTAACAAGCGAAAAGCTTCCTTGACCCGATGCGGGTTCAGGAACCCCCCCGTAGCACAGGCTTTTAAAGCCGGCATGCACAATTGTTCAAGAGCAGACCTGAGCTGGCGACACATCGACCGTCGGAACGAAATCGGAATGGTATTGTGCTCAAGTGGAGCCCTAATCAAATCTCGAAACAGCGCTGAGGTACAAAGCGTTTGATAGTGATGGGAAGCCTTCAAGAGCTGACCTACCGGATCGCCCTCCACGGCTGAAGGCCGAGCAAGTATCTTTAGTTTTTCAACAGCGTGTGCAAGCACGGCACAGTATAGGGTGTCCTTGGACCGAAACGCCTTATAAATCGACGCTGTCGAAATTTCGCTGCGGGCGGCAATATCGCTTACCTTCGTATTCACAAAGCCAAATTCGAAAAAGAGATCTCCTGCAACGTCAAGGATGTTTTCAATATGTTGGGATCGCATCAAATCTTCCATCGTTTCTCCTAAACGGGGTTTTTCACAACCTTTAGTAAGGTTCAAGGCGTATTTCTGTCAAAATTATATCACTTTAGGTAGAATTTTAGTAGCTGTAATTGGTTGGAAAGAAATTTCTGCGACTTAGAGTCATGACAAATTTGGCTTTTCCCAGCACTGAAGAGGACGCGCAGGCTTTGCCGGGCGATGTACTTTTTCTAGATCGGCGGGGCGATGATCGCGCTTCTGCCTTCTTGGGGATCCATTTTTCAGGCTTTCGCCCCGAGACTCTGCTGCGGCGCGTCGAAGAGATAGGCAGTGCCAAGCAGGCCTTTGTCTATCTTTGCACGCCCAATGTCGATCATTTGGTGCGCCTGAACCGCGAGCCGGCTCTGCACGACCTCTATGCAAACGCTTGGGCGAACGTGAACGATAGCCGAATTTTAGAGACCTTGGCCGATCTATCTGGCTTGGCTTTGCCCGCTTGCCCAGGCTCTGATTTGACCCAAGCCTTGTTTGAAAGCTGCATCGACCCTTGCGAGACCATTGTTGTTATCGGCGGCACGGAGGACGTGATTGGAACCGTTCGTGCGCGCTATGGCTTGACCGACCTTCGCTGGCATGCGCCCCCGTTCGAACTGCGCACCAATCCTGACGCGATGGAGGAGGCAGCAGCTTTTGTCGCTGCTAATCCCGCCCGGTTCACTTTCCTATGTGTCGGCTCACCCCAACAAGAAATGCTGGCGAAATTGATCCACACGCAAGGGCGAGCGGTCGGTATTGGCCTATGCGTCGGCGCGTCGATCGATTTTCTATCGGGCAGTCGAAAGCGCGCGCCCCAATGGATGCAACAGGCGCGCCTTGAATGGTTGTTCCGTCTGTTGGACGAGCCCCAAAAGCTTTGGCGGCGTTATTTGGTTGAAGGGCCAAAGATCTTTCGAATTTGGCTGGCTTGGCGGAAAGCGCGCTAAACCCTACAAAAAGCCGTGCTTGCCCATCCAGTCTTGGATGGTGGCAACCGCCTCGGCGACTTTGTCAGGTTGACCCAAATAATAATGGGTCGCCCCTTCAATGGCATGAAAGCGCGGGGTAACTTGGGTGAAGCCCGCCCGAATGCGCGCCGCGTGTGACGGTGTGCAGGCATCGTCGGCCAAATTTTCCACCACTAATGCTGGCACGGTTACATAAGCCGCACATGCCGGGCCGTCAGCGCGGCTGTCCTCAGACCATTGTGACAACCAAGACCGGAGGCTTGAGTAGCGCGCCAAATGCGCAGGGCTCATATTCACGGTCTTGGGATCACCCATATAGCACCAGTTCGGCCGCCTCTGATTTGCATCAATTGCAGGGTCTAACCAGCGCAGGTCGGCCATGGTGCCGTGGACAACAAAGCAATGCTCGCGATTAACCTCGCCCCGCTTTTTGAAGTCCTCCAGTCTTTGGCGCACGTCCGCCGTGATACGGGCAATGCGGTCGCGTTGTGCCTTTCGGTAGAGGGCTTGGAAGGCGTCTGAGAAGGGGGGCTGGTGTGGCGCATCTGGCGCGTAGATATCAAGAGCCGAGTCGCGCTTGTCTGGAGCCAGTTCATCCACGATGGCAGGATCAATCCATTCCGACAGAGTTATGGCGCGGCTAACATGGGCTGCCAATTGCATCACCCCGTCGGCGGGAATCAGGCCCGCGCCCATAATGTCGACCGGATCGCCCGCAGGGGTTGCCTCAATCGACGGGTTTTCAGCTTGGGACTGATAAAAGAGCGACAGAGAGCCGCCGCCCGACCAACCGGCCAGCACCACTTTCTCAAAACCCAAGACCGTCTTCGCGTGGCGAACATAGCGCCCCAGATCAATCAGCACTTTCTCCATGATCAAGGCGGTATCATTATGGGGATAGCGCGACCCGCATGTCATGACTGGGATACCTGCATGTGCCAAAGCAATCGGCATGGGCAGATAATTCATCGTGCCCGATGGGTGCATGAACAAAACGATTGTTTTATATGGCGGGGCACCCTTGGGCTTTAAGAATTGGCCCTCACACAATACCCAATCCTGATTGCCGCCATAGGTCTCTTTGAAGCCGGACTGGTCCTGAAACATTAAGGTGACCGGAAAACGGTCGATCGGGTAACGGGTCACGCTCTCGCCTTTCTTGCAACCTAGGTGCGACATAGTCTAACGCCACGCGGCAGAGACCTCGCAGGCTTTGAGGCTTGCAGGGAGAAGCGCGCACAGGCAAGAACAATCTCATGCAACGCTTTCCTTTTTTCTTCGCGCTGATGGCCGCCTTAGCAGCGGCACTGCTCGGTATTGCGGTCCTGCCCTTGGCTAAATCGCAGGGCCAAGCCGTGGATGGGCGGCAGACCAATTTGGGCTGGGTAATTGAAGGGGCAGAACTGGCGCAAGTGCGCGCAGCGGAGGGTTTCCCCGTGATGACCCCACCCGGACCACGCGGCGACCTTGAAGGCGTTCGCATGACGGCAACCAGCGCTCTGGCCCCCGATGCCCGCTTTTCCAAAGGAGTCCGCCTCAGCTTTGGTGACGCCTTGGCCACCCATATTGCCGAGGGTGCCACGACCGTGCGGGTGATCGTCAAGTCCACCGCCCGCTTGCCTGCCAAGTCCATGGCGATTGGCTTTGTCACGGAAGGCCCTGTCCGCTGGAGTGAGCAGGCCATTGGCCCAGCCTTCACCAGTGTGACCTTTACCTTACCCGCAACCAAGGCCAAGCCGCGCGCGCTAGCGATCTGGCCCAGCGTACAAGGCGGCGATGGCGGTATTGAGGTCAAGGCCATCATCTTCGCCAAGCCCGACACAGCCCGCACACTTCCGAACTAAAACCAAAAAGCACGAAAGCTTTCCCCATGAGCCAATCACCCGCCATTTTAGCTGCCCACCGCGTTTTGGACGTGGAGATGGAGGGTCTACGCCGTCTGCAAGCCTCCATCGGGGCAGAATTTGCCGCCATCGTTGAAAAAGTCGGCACCATGAAGGGCCGCTTGATCTGTGCAGGCGTTGGCAAGTCTGGCCATGTGGCGCGCAAGATCACCGCGACCTTGGCCTCCACTGGCACACCCAGCCAATTCATCCACCCGACGGAGGCCAGCCATGGCGATATGGGCATGATTGGCACCGATGACATCTTGCTAATCCTCTCCAAATCCGGCGAAGTGCCCGAACTGTCGGACATGATCGCCTATGGTAAGCGTTTCAAAATCCCCATCATCGCCATGACAGCCAATGCCGAATCCGTGCTGGGCAAAGCCGGCGATTATCTGATGCTCTTGCCCGAAGCGCCCGAAGCCTGCGGTGAAACGCGCGCGCCCACCACCTCGACCACCATGCAAATTGCCTATGGCGACGCGCTGGCGGTTGCCCTCTTGGAGCGACGCGGATTTACCGCCAGCGACTTCCGCGTCTATCACCCTGGCGGCAAATTGGGCGCGATGCTAAAGTCCGTCGCCGACCTGATGCATAAGACCGACGAACTGCCCCTGGTGCGCGAGACCACACCGATGATGGAAGCACTCCTCATCATGACGGCCAAGCGCTTTGGCTGCACGGGCGTAATCGACGACCAAGACCGTTTGATCGGCATCGTGACCGACGGAGACGTGCGCCGCAAAGCCGGTGCCGACTTCGCCCACCTCAAAGTAGCCGACGTCATGACCACCAGCCCCATGGTCGTCAGCCCCCATGCGCTCGCCGCCGAAGCCCTCGCCGAACTCAATCAATCGGGCCGCTCGGTCGTGTTTGCGGTGGATGAACAGGAGAAGCCTGTTGGAATCTTGCATTTGCATGATTTGCTTCGGGCGGGGGTGATGTAGGGATTGGTCTCAAGCTTTCTGGAGGCAACAGGCGTGAAGCTGGCTCAATTCCTCAAGTCCAAAATTGTTGGGCGATGTGTGCTTCGTTGTTCGTCATTGCTTTTGTTTATCTTATGATTTTCGTGAAGCCAAAGGACACGCAATATGCCGACTTTGAGGCTGCTTGTTCCAGCAATGGGATCAAGCCGGCGCAAGAAGTTATGCTCTTTGCAAATTCAAAATCGCAAGTGTGCGTTATTGACTTGTACTATGCGGGTCAGGCTTTTGAGTACCAATCTCAACAAGATTTGATTCCTGCTAAAGTCTCGCAGTGTGAGCGGTCGGCAATTCTTCGAGCAGGAGAAATTTGGACACGAGCCAAGAATTATTACGTGTCTGAAGGAGAACCTGATGGAAAGTGGCTCGGACTTATCGACTGTGCTGGCGGCAAGCTCTCAGTATTTGCGCAAGGTTCTAGTGGATACGCAATCGGTTTGCAGCAGTATTTACATCCAAATGAACTTTCATTTGTAGAAAATATGTCGACATGCGTGAAATCCGCCGCGAAATTTAGAATAGAGAATGAATACTCGGTAGGATATCAGGGTAACCTCCGCATCATTACTTTTGAGAGGTAAGAGTCTCCAGTTAAAAGTGTCTTCCGCAATTAGACGCGCTCCAGGCTTGCACTCCACCATTGTCAAGTAAAACCTGATGTGGCCACGGTCGGGGTTGAGCCATTCGACTTGGAATGGTTCAAGGCCGCACTCCGCTTGCCTTGAAGCCGCCCGACAATTCTTAGTGCGCAAGTTGGGGTGTCAAGGGGCGCGCCGATGGCGCGTCGGCGAAGCCGATTTCACCCCTTGACGCCCCATCTTGCGCGCCCACACTCGTACACGGCCTTTGCGTTGGCATAGCCTGCGGCAAACGCGTTCTTGGTGGAAACACCCCTTCACCGGCTTCGCCGGCATCGGCGCATGCGCCGAAACCCCGCAAGCGGGGAAGCG